>Ga0102589_1000587_pt1 | contig 67274 bp, 70 predicted proteins | sample AraplaMF_Col_mLB_FD_76858 | JGI IMG/M metagenome (GOLD analysis project Ga0102589, IMG submission 76858) | Arabidopsis root microbial communities from the University of North Carolina, USA - plate scrape MF_Col_mLB | ecosystem: Host-associated > Plants > Roots > Endosphere | place: USA...
AAAACTATAGCGACAACAAAGGTGGTCGAAATAGCCGCAGAGGTGGTCGCGAAGAAGAAAGAGGCGGACGTGGCAGCCGCGGTGGTCGCAACGAAGAAGGCCGAGGCGGACAAGGAGAGCGACGTGAAAACGACCGTGATCCACGAGGACGCCGCAAAGATGGCTCAAGCCCAGGCCCTAAAAAAGGCGTGAAGCAAAAGCAAAAGTTCTACGAGGGCGTCGCCAAGAAAAACAAAAAGAAAAAAACAAAACGTAAATAAAGTAAAAGTATAGGTGAAGGCACCAATAGCGCTTTAATGCAATTTGAAGCGGGTGCTTTCGCTTTATCAATAACAGCAGGTTGACCCTGCTAAACCTTTAACTTCTTTCAGCAGAAGTCTCCTACCTCTATAGGTGGTGTGATGAATGCCGGATTTAAGTTACTTTTCAGCGGGTGTCCAAACAGCCGCTGAAAGAAGTTAAAGCCTCCGGCGGATGTCACGGATTCGGAAAGGAGTTCTTTGTGCAGGCACAAAGCCGAATCCAGACGCAATTATGCCGAGGCATAATTGATGAAGAGGGTGAATAATATGGCAAAAGGTACTGGTAAAGTATTAGCGCAAAACAAAAAAGCCGGGCACGACTACTTCATTGAAGAAACAATCGAAGCGGGCATGGTGCTCACAGGCACAGAGATTAAATCCATCCGTGCAGGAAGGGTTCAACTTAAAGAATCTTATGTACAAATCCGAAGTGGTGAAGCATGGATCAACAATATGCATGTCAGCTCATTCGAACAAGGCAACCGCTTTAACCACGACCCACTACGCGCCCGCAAATTATTGCTACACAAAAAGCAAATCGGCGAGCTAGTCGGTGCCGTAAAACGTGACGGTTACACAATTGTCCCGTTAAAAATGTACATTAAAGACGGCTATGCCAAATTATTAATCGGCGTCGGCAAAGGTAAAAAAGATTACGACAAACGTAACGACATGCGCAAAAAAGAAGCGAAACGCGATATGGAACGCGCCTTCAAATCTAAAAATCAATAGTCATAGATTGTTAGAGAGCTCACTATATTTACATAGTGAGCTTTTTGTATTTGGACAGATAGGATTTTTAGAGCAAGTTCTAAATGTGGACGAGTTAAAAATATAATAAAGAACTACCGCATATAATAGGAGGGAATTCGCATTCTTACAATAGGACGAAAATTTATGTTTATGCACATAGAGCACATTTATTTTGCCGAGGAACGTAATAATGCCAGCGAAAGAAAAAAGTTAGTTTGCTACCATCAAACAAAGCGACCTGCACAATCACTCCAAACCCAAAAGACACTGCAAATCATGCTACAGCAAGATGAAGAAATCCTATTAGCTAATCTCTCAAAAATGAACCGCTATATGCTTCGCCGCGCCAAAAAAGAGCCCTACGAAGTTATCGTAAAAGAAAATCCATCTGATCAAGAGCTAGTAGAATTCCAACAATTTTACAACGCCTTCGCCAAAATAAAAAACACAAATCGCGTTCGAAAATTTCACATGCAAACGATAAAGCTACTGCGTGAAAAAGGCGCACTCGTCTATACAAAACTTCAAAACGACAAAGGTGAAGCACTATGCTATCGACTGTATATTACCGACGAAGATATCATTTTTAATTTATATACAGGTACGGCTGTCTGGATCAAAGATAGACCAGATCTAAAACAACAAATCCGCTTCGCCAATCGCTATTTACTATGGGAAAATATCATGATGTTCCGAAGCAAAGGATACGTACACTATGATTTCGGCGCAGTAACGAACAAGGAGGAAATTAATGAATTCAAACTCGGCTTTGGCGCACAAGAGGTAGAGGTCTATTCCGGCTATCTTACAGAATCCAAATTAGGAAAGCTCATTTTACGGTTAAGAGACTTAAAATTTAAGATGATGAAATAAGAAAATCATTGTGGTCTAGCCAATTATTTCTACTATGCGGGACACTTGAACTATAGATAGATTTGCTTTATAATAAGTATTACTGAATGCCAGATTACATGGAAGCGTACTTTTAGCTCCCACCGTACTAGAAGAAATTCTAGCTCCTTTGCTTGAACGAAGCTACGTGCTTCGATTCATATTCAAGGGGACGTTACGGATTCGACAGGGATGGTTCAAGCTTTGGTCGCGCGTCGGAGGTCTCGGCTCCGTCATCAACGGAAGTTATATAATAACTGGCAAACAACAAAACTTAGCTTTCGCAGCGTAAGCTCTTAAGCGCTCTGCCTCTCTATCGCCCATGTAGAGAACGTAGGGCCCAACTTTAGTGGGATACGGTCGATGGTGCCACCTGAGTCACCGACAAGAGATTTCCAGGTTAGCGTACAGGACGCCTGTTTGTCGGCATAATGCTACGTGAATCGTAAATAGGCAAACTACACGCGTAGAAGCTGAAGTATTGGAGTTTCTGGACGCGGGTTCGACTCCCGCCGTCTCCATAAATGAATTTCATAGAATTTCACTGAACGTCAAAATCCTTGGTATATAAGGGTTTTGGCGTTTTTTCATTGTCATACAGTTTCAATGGAAATCAATCTAACGTAGTCAAAAACGTAGTCAAATTTGCAAATAATTTTCGAACTTCTGAATAGCTCCTTCTTTAGCTTTTTGTGTAACGTGCGTATAGATATCCATTGTAGTTTTTATATCTGAGTGACCAAGGCGATCCTGTACTTCTTTAATACTTGCCCCCGCTTCGAATAAAAGAGAACAATGTGTATGACGTAATCCATGCGTAGTTATTTTCTTTAAATTAAACTTCACTTGAACTTGGATTAGCCATTTACGTGTTTTAGTAGGCTGTAAAAATTCATTCTTTTCATTGCTGAACACAAGCTGATTTTTCTGGAGAGTATTAAAACCCTAGAATGAAATAATCTTTACGTTGTTTCTTTTTCCAATCCTTTAAAACTAATATCGTTTTTTCGTCCATTTTAATAGTACGAGTAATACCTGTTTTAGTTGTTTTTATATATAGCTGATTATCTTTTCCTCGAGAAACCGCCTTGTTAATTCGAATTTCATTTTTAATAAAGTTTATATCGTTCCAAGTAAGAGCGAGTGCTTCCCCCTTACGCATACCAGAGAATGCAAGTAGACGAAATAAAGTATGAGCTTTTGAATTATTCTCTTGCTCCATAAATGTTAGAAATTCGATGAGTTCTTCACGAGTGTAGAAATTTTCTTGCTTTTCTTCAAGCTCTTCTAATGAATTTTTCTTGATTGTAGGCATATCGACAAAGCTGAATGGATTTGTTTGAATGTAGCCGCGTTTAATAGCGAAGTCAAGAACTTTAGAAGCGTAAGATTTTACAGTACGGAACTTCTTTAATTTTTTGGACCATTCATCAACGTGTTTTTGACAAATATCGATATTCATTTTTTCGATCCTATAAGAAGCGAGCGCAGGTAAAATATGATTACGGAAAATGCCTGTAGTTTTAACAAAGGTACTTTGTTCGACTGTTTTCTCATAATTCTTTACCCAAAGGTTGTAAATATCTTGGTAAGTCTCAGCCTGTATTTTTCGAAATGTTCCTTTATCTATTTCAAGTTTTAACCTAGCCAAAGCAAGTTCAGCTTCTTTCTTTGTTTTAAACCCACGTCGAGTAGTTCGTTGTTGTTTACCAGTTAGAGGATCAGTTCCTACATATATTTGAAACATATATCGAGTTTGGCCGTTGTTAAGGTTATAACTCTCTACAATAGATCCTTTTTTTTTCGTCAATTATAAAACCTCCTATATTGATTGTAGGGGCAAGATATAAAAGGAGAGGATTTACCTCAACTTTTATTATAAGTGTAGTGGTAAATCCTCTCTACTTTTATGCAGTTTAAAAACTATTACTTTCTAAAAATCTATCGATTTCTTTTCGGGATACACGTTTTATACCATCGATTTCACAGACTTTTAAACCCATATGTCTGAATTTAATGAAGGTATTATAAGAAACATCAGCATATTTTGCAGCATCAGAAATTGTCATCCATTCTTTTAGTAAAAAAGTTGAATGATCCCCAACGCCCTTTAAAGTAGTATTTTTAATTGTTGATGTTACGTCAAAATTATTCTGAGTAATCATGTTCAAAATCTCCTTTATTTTCTGAATAAGTTTTGAGTCTAATTCCCCTATATCCATTTTTATTTTGGTTGTTAATTCTAAATCGAGATGCTGATAACTGGTGCAATGATTTTAGAAATTTATGAAACTCTTTGTTGCTTACGGGGATGGTATTTAAGTGTAAGCAGTATTTATGATAAGATTTTTCTAATGTTTCATTGTGTATTTGTGAAAAAGGATCTAGTAAACATTCAGAATTAATAAATTCCTGTATCGAATTAGCTTTATAGCGAAATTCATCTTCTATATCCAGTATTTCCGGACAAGTAGTAAATTCAAAATTATTGTCTCTCCATCGAGTAAAGCCCTCTACGGCCCATTGAGCAATGTATGAAGACTCCTCTATTAGTTTGTCGAATAGGTGTATATCTTGATCAGTTTTTGCAATAACATTAGTAAGGGGAATAATAACTAAGCGTTCACTAAAAGCATTTGACTTATCTATTCCTTTAATTACAGGTAGATGATTCCCAGCAAAAAGAAGAGCAGCGCTGTTAACAAAATTAATTGGTTGTTCAAATACTGCTCGAACTGTAATTGTGTCCCCGCCGGAAAGTTTTTTCAAAATATCCAATCTATTTAGGGAAATCTCAGACGTTTCTCCACAAGTGTTTAATCTTTTACCTAATAACTTTACAAGATAATCAGGTTTATTTAGTTGGTCAAAGCTTAAATTTGTTACAGATTCAGGACCTACTAAAAACTCTATCAGTCTAAGTAGGATGGATTTACCTGTATCTTTAGGCCCGAGTAGAAAAGGTATGCACTTTACATCTCTAATCTCGGAAATTACGTATCCAATAAGCTCTTGGATTCGTAAATATAATTTAGTATTTCCACCGGTGATATCTTCCATAAATTTTTCAAAGTAATCCCCAGATGGGTAGTTAAATAATGGGTACTCTGCATTTATTATAGATGTAAAGTAATACTTGGGATCATGATTAAAGGTATTTCCGTTAGTAGTTTCAAGAATACAATTTTTAAAAGAAATAAAATCTTTTTTTCGTTTTAGATACTTAGAATTAGCTTCAATTGTATTCTCTGCTTTAATCCATTGAATAATTTCTTTAATACTGTGACTATTAATTTTACTTTTATACTTGTCAGGAATGCTTTGTCTAATAAATCTGTCAGCATATTCGGCGGTCATACTGATGTAATAGCCTTTTGTATCATTCCAATAGTATAGTGCATCCTGTATTTTTAAAAAAATATGATTTTCCATGAGTATTTGTGCTAAACCATTATTTGAGATTGAATTTTGTTTAGCGTTGGTAATTAAGTCACTAGCCTTATTTCCAATCAATGGTTTTGATGAACTTTTTTTAATTTGCTGGATTTCTTTATTATTTATTTTATAATCAGAAATTGATTTTTTAGGTTGTAATAAACGGATTTGTACCGAATCATTAAAATCGACTTTTGATGTTTTAATAATATTATCTGAACTCAAATCTAGATTTGGATATTTGAAACCGGTTTGTGTCTTGGTACGGATATTATTCTTCATTTTCTTCACCATTATATTTAAATTTTTTAGAAAGTAGCTCTTTATAATTTTTACTTTCTTTTTCAGGTAATAATTTTCCTAATAAATATCGATTATATTCTCTGGTAGAATATTCCTTGCCGAAAATTGATTCCAATACAACAGTGTTATCTAATAAATTTTTAAATCCTAGTGTGAAAAATGAGTGTGGTCCATACTCCCAATATAAGATGAACAGATCATCTTCACTAAAGTCAGAATAACGATAAATCTTAGTGTTTTTATTGTCAGCTGTTATAAAAATTTGAATATTATCGCTTTCTCTGTGATCAGTGACAATAATAGTAGGTTCATTGTATTTTGATTCATTGACTAATTCTTCATGTATATGACCATTAAAAGTAATATTTTCTCCTTCCTTCATAAAAAGAATAGCAATTTGTGGTTTCACAGGTATTTCACTAAGTCCATTAGCAAATGAAGAGTTGTTTTCTATAGCAATAGAATGTACTCCAGAAACTTGGTGCTTACTTAGTTTTAATAATTTATTCATCTTTTTTTCAATTTTACTTTTACTCATAAATTTTTCTCCTTTTGTTTTTAAGTTTTGATTTGTTAAGCTACATAGAATTCTAGAGAATTATTTAATACGTTAGAAGAAGGGGTTACTTTTAAAATTCTAGCTACTTAAAGTGAGGTGGTATTTACATTTTTGTTGAAATGTTATATAATTCGTCATTTTGTTCAAGATGTTCATTTAATTTTTATATGTTAAAAGTAATGAAAAAACAGATTATAATTAATTATGCGGGATGTTTTTTTTTAATAATTAAAATAAGAATGAACAAGATGAACGATATGAACAGGGGGATGTCTCATATGAATAAATTAGATATTAATGAGAAAGAACGACAGTTTATAGAACAATTAGGTGACTACATTGTTGAGAGAGTATCTGTAAATCTCCAGCAATACATAGAAGAATATACTTCATTACAAATACTGCAAAGTCCAAGTGAGGTAGAAGATAATACATACATTGATATAAATATAGATGGATGCATTCTGGAGAATGAAACCAGTTGTTATTGGCAAAAAGATCAAGAAAAATTCCACTTATCTATTAAAGACGAATATTTAAAAATGTTGTTAAAAGAATTATTTAAGTTCAAAGGTGAAATAGATGAAAAACAATTAATGAAAATTAATAATTTCATTAGTGCTGATGTTCAAGGTTTGACTTTGTCCGAATCTTTGAAGCAATTAAATTCATTTTTTCATACAGAGGATAAATTAATGAAATCTGGTATATATGAACAGATTGAACAAGAGTTGTTTTATAAAGATAAAGAAGGAATATTTTATCTAGGAGAAGTATTAGCAGAATTTGATATAGGAAAGTCTAAGAAATTAATAAATATTTTTTCTGAAGAATTAAATATAAATTGGAAAATACCTAAAATATTATTACCTTTTTATTTGTATCTTTATCTCGAAGCACCTTTAGATAAAAGAATTTTAGATATAAAAGGGGATTCGTTAAGTGATAAATTAAATTTTGGTTTGAAATGGATTTCAAAATATCCGTCAAGAGAGAGTATAAATACAGTAATTAAATCTAAAGAAAAGATGGATCTTTTTATGGATATCTTACTATCCGAGGATATTTATGAAATTAAAAATAGATCACTAAATTTAATCTACTTTAATGAATTAACTCATTTATATGATATTCAACTAATGGCTAAAAATATTTATAAAAAAGATAAATACATGAAGTTAAAAAAAGCATATAGTAAGAAAATGTATTTAAATCTTCCGAACAAGAATAGATTTGATAGTATTAAGAATATTAGTGACATTGTGTTTGATAACTGTACTACTGAAACAATTGGATTGAAAAATTATCAAATGAAAAAAGTCTTAAATAGTGTAACTTTGTATAATGAGCATATTCAGGAGAAATATTATCAGCTTATAGATATACTAAAGACTAAATTAAAAAAATCAATTATTGAGAGAGAGCTAGAAGACGGTAAATATGACAAGATTCCTAACGAAATTAAAGATGTTTATATAATTTATAAGACGCTTTCGGTAAATGAATTCTATTCGACATATATAGATAAGATAACTAAAACGAAATTACAAAATTTAAATATAGAGGGCTCTAAAAAGGATATACAGTTTTTTGATTGTTATTATTGTTCTCATCAGTCAATATATGAATATATAAATGAATAAAGTGAATAGAACTCATCTGAAAAAAGGATTTCTTAGATGAGTTCTAACATTATATTGAAGTTCAATTTGAAAAACTATTTCTTTTTTTTTAGTAGTTCTTCTAAAATTTTTATAATAATAGGTAGGATGACTTTTTTGCTCATATTAATTCCCTCCATTTTTAAGTTATATATACCCTTTCCCCTTCAACGAATAAAAATTATTCGTACATATAATCAAATGATCTAATAAATCTATTCCGACAACAAGACATGCTTCTTTTAATCTCTTAGTGACTTCAATATCTTCTGCACTTGGTTCGGAAACATCGCTTGGATGATAATGTGCAACGATAATTGAAGCAGTGTTACTTAATAAAGCAGATTTTAGCACTTCACGGTGGATGTACTATGCTAGAGTTTAAACTACCTATATGGACTGTCTGGATACAAGTTGGTTGGTTTTTAGCATCTAGGCATAGCACGATGAAGTGTTCACGATCTACATCACCCAAGTAATCGCAAAATAATTCATAAGCATTATGTGGGGAACGTATTTTACGTTCTCTATATAACATCGTTTTTTCCCGAACTAACTTGACTTGTACAATATTAATACGTTTTGCTGGTGTTTGTTGAATCATGGGTTTCACTCCTTATTAAACTAATTTGAATGTAAGAAAAGCAATAGAAGCACCAGTTATGGACGCTTCTATTGCTTATTCATGTTAATAATATATATTTTTTTTATTTAAAAATACGAATTAGCTAATTGATCCCTTTTTAAAAAGATGATAAGTGAGTGTCCAACCGGAAAACATGCGGGCGGGGTACGGCTAAAAAGAATTATATTCATAGATCAACATGTCCCATTATTTTCTTCTTCTCTAACTAATAAACTTTATTTACCTATATATTATATTGATAATTCATTTATATAGTAGTGATGGATGTTCAATATGGTATAATTAGGATATCAAGTAAAAGAGGTGTGTTATGGGAATATTAGAAGTTAATCAAATTAAGACTAAATTAGAACAAAAGTATAAAGATCTTATTAATGTTGTTCCCGATGGGCAAACTATGAATGACCATCAATTTAAAAATTTCCTTTCTAAAGCCTTGGCAGTATACAGTATTACTACATTGTATCCAGATACGAATGATCAAGAATTGGTGAAGTGCTTAGTTGATGGCGGTGAAGACAATGGAATCGACTTAATATATTATCACCCTGTTAGAAAAGAACTTTGTTTAGTACAATCAAAATATAATTCTAATGGTGATAGCGAACCAGATCTAGGAGAAGTAAAAAAATTTCGCGATGGTATAAGAGATTTAATCTGCTTAAAATTCGAAAAATTTAATGGAAAAGTTAATGAAAGAAAAGAAGAAATTTACTCTATTTTAGAAGAAAGTGATTTAAAATTTAGATTGATTTTAGTCTATACTGCTACAACGTTATCAAAACATGCTAGAACAGAGATGCAAGAATTATTATCAGAAATCAATGATGGTAGAGAAATTGCAACATTTGAAATAATAAACCAACAAAGATTACATAGTACTTTGTATATGACAAATGGAACAGAAGTTAATCATGACATAACATTACTTGAATGGGCGAAGTATGAAGGAGATAGAACTGCATATTACGGTCAAATTCCTGGTGATCAAATCTATGATTTATGGCAAAGATATGGAGACGCTCTATTTGAAAGTAACATTCGAAAGGCTTTAGGTTCAACAGATATTAATATTGAAATTCATGAAACGTTAAATACTGAACCTGAGCTATTTTGGTACTATAATAATGGCGTTACAATGGTATGTGATGATATAGTTAAAAAGCCAATGTTTGGAAATCAGCGGCACACGGGAATTTTTGATTGTACAGGATTAAGTATTGTTAATGGTGCTCAAACAGTTGGAGTAATTGGTAGATTTGGACAACTTTCAGAAGAAAACATAGACAAATTAAAGGAAGTTTCTATAAATCTAAAATTAATCTCAGTAAATAATGTAGATGATGAAGGTAATCCATATAAAGATGATGTGTTTTCCAGTCGAATAACTACTAAAACTAATAGACAAAATAGTATTGATAGTAGAGATTTTTTAGTTCTAGATCCGCTTCAGCGTAAAATTGAAAGAGATTTGGCGATTGAAGGTATAAAGTATAAATTAATGAGAAGTGAAGAAGATGATAATGGTGATGAATCAAGCTTTGGAGTTAAAGAAGCTACAAGAGCTTTAGCTTTCGCAAAGGATATAGATTCAACTATAAATGTACGAAGAGAAATTAGTACAATCTTTGATGATCTTGAAAGCAGTAGATATAAAAGATTATTTAATCCTTCTATTTCTAGTTTTTATATTTGGAATTGCGTAAGAATCCAAAGGGTTATTGATGAGAATCTTAAGTTGAAATCTGAAGCAGCTACTAGCCAAGAAAAAGCAATTCTAATATATGCTAAGGAAATTATAAGTAGAATCATTTTCGATAGGATTGGAAATGGCAACATCCCTAAAATTGATCTAAATATAGACAATATATTTACAAGTTTTGATTTACAGGAAACTCTTACAGGCGCAATTGAGAAAATTAAAAATAAAGTAGACGCATCTCAGAAAAACATTTCTAATATATTTAAAAGTCCAGTTGATATGAGAGACATTTACAATTTTGCTAAATTGGATATGGGGGAACAAGAAGCTGAAGAAATTGAAGAAGTAATGGATATATCATTAGATTTATCGAAAATTAATGATCCTATCTTACAAAGTCAATTACAAAATTTTTATGACAAAATGAGTACAGATAGTCTTGCGGTTTCATTTTTAAATTATTGGCTCACTGAGTTATACGATTCAAAGAAGTATAAAATGGTGTATCGCTCTAATTTTAATGTATTTAATGTTGATGATGATAGTGAGAAATTCGTAATTAGATTTGCTTATCACAAAAGATTTATTATTGCATTTGAGTTTTATGGTGATAAATATCAAAGTGAATTATACAATAATGATGAATTCATCCAATGGTTACAACAAAATCTAAATGGAGGGTCACGTATTGCCATCGAAAGTGAACAGGATATCGAACTCTTAAAAAGTTTGAAAGGTTTCCTTTAAATAAAAACAGAGGAGTTAAATTTTAACTCCTCTGTTTTTTTATAAATCCTCAGGTAACCAAAAACCATTCTTTCCCCTGATTTTCTTCATATCTTCTGTAAACAACACATTCTTTGAATTTTGAATATCATTTATTAAAAATGTAGAGAAAGTTAGATCATCAAAACGGTCTTGAATAATATCAATAGGACCGATTTCTGTACCAATCCATCTTCGGTTTAATATTTCACTTACAATAAAGGTTGTTCCACTTCCTCCAAATGGGTCAAAAACTAGATCTCCTTCGTTTGTAGATAAACTAATAATACGTTCTAAAAGGTTCAAAGGTAGCTCATTACTATCACGATTTTTGTATTTCTTATGTCTTACGGGAGAAATGTCTTTCCACACATCTGTTAAACTCATACCATTAATATTTAGTTTACCTTTATAACCACCGTAATCTTTAATATCCCCACCACAATGGCGACAAATTTCCAGAGTCAATCGTTCTTGGTTAAATGTTGTTGGCCTCTCTCCTTTTACATAATAAAGTAATGAGTAATGTGAAGGGTAAAGTTTATTTGCTATCGGCAAACTGTACTTGATATCGACAGCGATCCAATGTCTTAAATTTAAATGCTTATTTAATATTTCTGCTGAATAAGTGTTCCATGATGGTAAGTTCCAAATAAAGAAAGAACCTCCATCTTTTAAAATTCTAACGCACTCGGTAAGCCACTGTTCAGTCCAATTCAGGTATTCGGTTTTCGTTAGTTTATCGTCGATCCCCGATTCATATTCTTTATTTAAGTTAAAAGGCGGATCTGCAAAGATTAAATCGACTGAATTATCTTGCATATTTTTCATTATATCTACACAATCCGCTTGAAAAAGGTTTCCCAAAGAAGTACTAAAATCTGCAGTTGGAAGCTCTCTATTTAATACCTCTATATTCTCCTCGGCATTAAATGGAGAAGTAATTTGTTTTATATTTTGTTGTAAATAACTCAATACACTAGAGTCAATATGACCTAGACGAATTTTCAATTCAAGTTCAGTTAAATTAGGTTTGGCATTGAGTATTTTTTTGAGCGTTTCATTGTCTGGATAAATACAATTATCATTATAGTAATCCAGAGTACCGATTTTTAATTTGGTTATTTTTGCAAATTCTTTTGCAAGCTTACGATCTTCTATTTCAAGAATCGAATATAATGCTTCTCTCATTTTTATTCCTCCAGTATTCTTGTTTATTTTACATAAGTTTAGTTTAAAAAGCTCTAATAAAGATTAATTTTTATATTGACAGAAAAATATATAAATAGTACACTTGTTTGTAATCCCGATTGCAATCCCGGCTGTAATCCTGATTGTGATACGCAAATTAAAAAGGAGTGTTACTTATGAAAGTTAAAAACATTGAAGTATTAATTAATAAGGGAAAAAGTCAAAATGAAATCCTAGAAATTGAAAAACACGTTATTCAATCAATTGAAAACATGCAACATCCTCAAGGATCAGGTGCATTCACTCTTTACGCTGGGAAGAAGGCGAATGGTGTTAAACCAATTAAAGATTCGTATATGGCTCAACAACAGAGTCATGGTTGGATCTTGGAATATAAATTAGATGTGGGAGTAACTAATTCACGACCAGGACCAATTGATGCGGTACTTCCAGTTGGAAACAAATATTTTGCAGTTGAATGGGAAACTGGAAACATTTCTTCCTCTCACCGCGCAATTAATAAAATGATTGTTGGTATGTTGAATAACAAATTAATCGGGGGAATATTAATTTTGCCGTCTCGTGAAATGTATGATTACTTAACCGACCGAGTAGGCAACTTCCGGGAACTGTGCCCATATTTTGATGTCTGGAAAAAAGCTAATTATGAGATGGAAGAAGGATATTTAGCTGTAGTAGAGATTGAACATGATGGTTTGACAGCTGATGAAAAGTATCTAATTAAAAAAGGAACAGACGGTAGAGCTCTTCGGTAACCCTGGAATCATTTAAATAATATATATTTCAAAAGTGAAAAGAAACGTATTTGTATTAACTCTTACAAAATTAAAATGGTAATTTAAGTGATGACAATCACTTAAACTACCATTTTGTGCTTCCACTAATATATTTTCTAGTTAAGAATAAGTAATAACCTTTTTATACGTAACTGGTAAATAATTCGTAACTTTTTTGTTATCCTGAATTTTATTAAAAAATTCTATATCGCTTCTTGAATACTACATTTACAAATTCAATCAATAGCGAAAATTTAATCTTAAATAAAAAATCTTGCCCCTACAACGTATTTTTTGCACTCGTAGTCAAAAACGTAGTCAAACAATTTATCTAGTAGCTAAAAACCCTTATAAATACTGCTATTAATGTACTTTGTAGAGAAGGTGGTTCGACTCCCGCCGTCTCCATACAGTGAAATGTACTGAATTTCATTGAGTGTCATAAATGTTGATATATCAACGTTTATGACACTTTTTTATTGCTTTTGAGTTGTACTGAATTGGATTGAATCCTTATTAAAAACCTTATTAACCTTTGTTAATCCTTTGTTAGAAATTAATTGGATTCATTGTTTATAAAGGCTGTAAATTTATTAATTGTACCTTCTTTCGTTTTTCGTGTAACATGAGCATAAATTTCTAATGTTGTTTTCACATCGTTATAGCCTAAACGATATTGTACTTCTTTAATCGAGGCACCAGCTTCGAACAACAATGAGCAATGTGTGTGACGTAGTCCATGTGTCGTAATATACTCCAAACTGTGTTTTTCAAGGAAGTTCTGAAAGCCATTGTACAGTTTTATTTGGGTCTTGTAGCACGTTGTAAATATTAGAGAATATCAATTGTTGCTTCTTATTAGTGTTAATCCCTTTCTCAGCAAAAATCTTTTCTTGCTCACTTCGCCATAATTTTAAAATCTTAATGGTTTCTTCATCAATTTTAATTGTTCGAGGTTTACCATTTTTGGTTGGTCCAAGATAAAGCCCTTTCTCACCACGTTTCACTGCTTTAGTAATTCGAACATCAAAAGTATCAAAGTCGATATCCTTCCATTTTAAAGCGAAAATTTCCCCTTTACGCATTCCAGAGAAGGGTTTGGACTCCTACTAATAAAGAAATAATCCAAGATTTAAAGTTTTTATGTGAACATGCTGGAAAAGAATATATGACTGTGTTTAAAGAATTAAATAATATGTTAAGTATAAGAACTGATTTTAGTATGCAAGATTTAATTAACAGTATGTCTGATGCTCCAATGTATTTTGAGCAAGGGGGAATATTAAGGGGAAGCTTTGGTGATATTATAACACCAACACCAGCTGTATTTTCTTTAATTAAAAATATAATGATATCTGAGGATATGAGATTTACATCTCATCATCATTTAGGAAGATACAAATTTCAAATTGCAGTTTTAGATCATATTTTAAATAATAAACCGATTGACCAAGTGCTTTAGTGATTTTTAAGTCATAAATCTAGCTTCTGAACAATGATGAACCTATATAATTTTGAGATATTCAGAGAAGTGCTTTATAACAACGACGAAATGGTGAAACGATTGGTGAGCGTCAAATGCTCATTTTCCCTCGTTTCCACCAACTTGATGTTGTACGTAAATTAGAAGCCGATGTTGCTCAAAAGCTAGTCGGTCATAACTATTTAATTCAGCACTCTGCGGGATCAGGAAAAACGAATTCGATTTCATGGCTTGCTCACCGTTTAGCGAAGCTACATAATGACGACAATGAATCAATTTTTAGTAGTGTGATCGTTATTACTGACCGCCGAGTTTTAGATAAGCAACTACAAGATGCAGTGTATCAGCTGGAGCATAAAGCAGGGATGGTTGAGCCAGTTGATAAAGATTCTGAGCAATTAGCACGTGCGATTAATAATGAAACGCGCATTATTATTACAACGCTTCAAAAATTCCCGTTTATTTTAGAAAAAGTAGTGGGCTTGGAGCGAAAAAAATATGCCGTTATTATTGATGAAGCACACTCATCTCAAGGTGGTAAAACATCTACGGCATTAACGAATGTATTATCGGATAAAACGTTAGAAGCAGCATATGAGGAAGACCGTATTGCGGAAGAAAACTTAGATGATGTGGACGAGAAAATTGTAGAAGCTATCATGAAAAGTGGTAAGCAAGATAACGTATCGTTCTTCGCATTTACAGCAACTCCAAAGCCGAAGACGTTAGAGAAGTTCGGTACAGTTGGCATAGATGGTAAGCCAGTAGCATTCCACAAGTACACGATGCGCCAAGCGATTGAAGAAGGCTTTATTTTTAGATGTACTTGAAAACTACACGACGTATAAAACGTTCTGGAAAATTGCGAAGACAGTAGCCGAAGATCCAGAAGTATCGCAAAAGCAAGCAACGAAAAAGCTAGCACAATATGTATCACTTCATCCGCATAGCATCGCACAAAAAACAGAAATTATTATCGAGCATTATCGCAATTTCGTACAGCGTAAAATTGGTGGACGTGCAAAGGCAATGGTTGTTACTGCAAGTCGTTTACATGCAGTGCGCATAACTTTTGATAAGTATATTAATGAAATGGGCTATGATGATTTATGTTACGTAAATTACCACGTGGTAGAGGTGATAAGGACGTTTACTTGGCGGATGATGTAGCACTTGAGTACTACCGCAATCAAAAAGTATTTGAAGGTAGCATTGAGCTTGAGAAAACGGGCGGTGTAGAACTAGACCCTCAAAAACATGGTGCTGGTGGGGCAGCTGAGGATGAAAAAGTACGATTATCAAGTGTATTAGAAAAGTTAAATGATCGCTTTGGCACACAATTTACAGAAAAAGACTTCCTTTCTCGTGAGCAAGTGAAAGAGGATATGCTGAATGATGAGGACATTCGCCAAAAAGCACAAAACAATACAAAAGAAAATTTCAAATTCGCTTTCGAAAAAACATTCATGGATTTCGTCATCGACCGTATGAACAGCAACCAGGAGTTCTTTATGAAAATACTGGAGAACGATGAGTTTAAGTCTTACATTATGGAAGATATGATGCATGAGGTTTATGGGGAAGTGAATGGATAGAAGGTAAACAAAAAGTGATTCAAATGAGATAGTTAGAATCACTTTTTGTAAATTTAAAAATTATATTTATTTAAAGGTTCATAATCATACCATACTGCGCCATGTTTAGGATATTCCTTGCTACTAAATTCGCCTACTTTATAAACTGTTTTACCTTTAAGGAATTTTAGGACTGTTTTGATTTGCTGGTCGTAATATGAATGTAAATCTTTTCTTGTAAAAAAAGATTCCTCAGTTTCTTTATAACCTGGGGGACCTCCCCATGCAGCGATGATAAATTTATTATCATCGCTATTACCTAAAATTTTCTTCAGTGTGCATGTATTATGAGGGCTAGAAAGTTTGTTCAAGGATGTTATTTTAGATAAAATATTACTTAGCGTCCCACCGTAGATGCTCATAATATTTAAGATTATTACCTCTTTGAACTTTGGTGTTTGTGATTTGAACAGATAATCACAAACATTATATATTGTGTCATCTGATAACAATCGTCCTTTATTATCTGTTTTACCAGCCATACTTGGATTTTTCATTATTACGATTGCTGTTTTACCAGTTGAGCGGTTTAGAAAAGGGATTTTTATGAAATATCTATGAGAGCCCATATTTATTATTTCTGGTTTAGTTGTTATATTATCGATATCAATGTAGTTGGAAAAATAAACTTTTTTATTTGGAGACATAAGCATAACCTCTCTTCACATAAGAATTTTTTGAAAGCTAAGGGGGATTGTATGTTAATAATTTTTAAAATCTTATTAGCACTAAGTTCTACTTCGTTATTTACTGTAATTTATTTGATAAAATCCAAGTACCATGTCTTTAATTCTATCATTTTATCGTATACTGTATATTTTCTTACTGTAAGTTTATTAGCATATCTAGCTTTATTGTGTATGAATTTTTTAGAACGTAGTAGTTTGGCATCTCAATTATCTGATAAAAAGAATAGTTTAGAAGAAATAGAATTGGCTAATTATACTTTTTTACCAACATACCTAGGCATTTACGGTTGATCCACCGGACGTAGTATTAACGGTTAAATCAAAGAGTCGAAAACGTGACGCTATGACAATCGAACAAGCTTTAAGTATCATATTTCGTCAAATGGAAATAACCGGACGTAGACCGCGGACAATCGAAAGCTACGATTATATTTTTAATGACTTCACCGGACAACTCCGACTTGAATACGTAGATGAGATAACCGCAGATAGTATTTACGATTATCTTGCGGCGATTGACGTTGCTCCTTCAACGAAGTTAATCAGATTGAAGGCGATCAAGGCGGTACTTAGTCGCTTCTTTGATAATCGTTGGAAAACTAATAAATTCTGGTCGCCTATTCAGCTAACGGTCGATAAGCATGTTAAGCAAGGTGCAGACGAGAACGTCATCGAGGTATAATTGATAAAACAACATTCATTGGCTTTCGTGATTCTATCGCAATATTGACGTTATACAAGACCGGAATCCGTATACGAACACTTGGTGAGTTACGCGAGCGTCATATTGATTTTGACAATCGTATGTTAAATTTAGACGGACAGATATTGAAGAATCATGATTATTTGAAGTTACCGATTGACGAAGAACTAGCGGAATCTTTAAAGGCATTAATTGCGCAGAATAAGAAAATACGCGCCCATTGTGGAACGCGCAATGAGTATGTATTCATTACGCAAACAGGACGCGGAATCAATAATAGTAACTCGAATACGAACGCGATATCCAAACAACTAAGCAAGTATGCGGATCGCTACGATTTAAATAATATAAACGCACATGCAATACGGCGAACCTTTGCGAAGAATCTACTCAATCGAGGTGCGACAGATTTAATCTTGCTAGTAATTAATTTAGTATTCAATTTTTCTCCAATACGGTTTAAAAGAATATTGCTATTTTTATTTGGGGTATTTTGGTCTGGTTTATTCTTATTGCTCTTTATTATAAGGAGATATTAGAATGTAAACCTAACTGATGCAGTTTCTTTCATTTTCTGTGGAGTAGTGCTGTTGGGGGCTTTAGTTGAATATCTAGAATGATATAGCCATCTCCTCTGAGGTGGTCTTTTTTATTTGCAAATTTCACTTTGCACCTCCTAGTCCGAACGACATCCGGGTGCTATCATTAAATTGATGTGAAACTTTGTCGGGGGGATTAAAAGATGGCTCTACTGCAAGAAGAGTTGAAAATAACGAGGATGCAAGACTTACTTGGTATGAAATTAGCGTTACCATCATATCAACGACCTTATAGTTGGAGTGTGCAGTCCACAAATACGCTTTTTTTTGATACGTATCAAGCTTATCAAGAAGGTATAGAAGAATACAGAATTGGTTCTGTTATTTTACATAAAGAAAATGAAAAATATAATATTGTCGATGGCCAGCAGCGATTGACAACCCTTTCGATTCTTCTTTACTGCTTAGGTGATGAAGCGCAAGGGCTATTACAAGAAAAATATAGTCAACTATCGAATGATGTCATCGTCACAAATTATAAAATTTTATCGAAGCGGATTAGTGAATTTACTGCAGATGAGCGCAATAAGTACAAAAAGTATTTACTAACACATTGTAGTGCAGTGCAAATTGTTACAAATAGTGAGCAAGAGGCTTTTCAATTTTTTGATTCCCAAAATTCACGGGGGAAAGAGTTAGATCCACATGATTTATTGAAGTCGTATCATTTACGCGAGATGGAAGATGAGGATGAACATCAAAAGGTCAATATTATTAATAAGTGGGAAAATCAAAACCAAAATCATTTAAATGACTTATTTAAAAATTATCTTTACCCTTTGACACAATGGTATAAAGGAAAATATGGTGTCGATTATTCTTCAAATAAAATCGATGTCTTTAAAGGGATTAAAAGCTCGAATGTGTTTAATTATGCAATCTATCATAAAGCAAGTAATCTTTTTGTAGATCAGTTTAATGCAAATGGCAGTAGTGAACTACTAGCATCTAGAGCTTTAAATCAATTTCAATTAACACAACCGCTGATAGCCGGAAATCGGTTTTTCAATTATACGCTGCACTACGGCAAGCAACTTGAGCAAATCCAAAAATTAATTAAGAAGGTTCATACCGATGAACAAGTTCCAACAAGGGGTTCGGGCAATCTTTACATTAAAAAGCTATATGAATGTGCGTTATTGTTTTTTGCAGATCGTTTTGGCTTGGAAAGCTTAGCGGAAGGTGTAAGACAGCAACTATATTCATGGTGCTATTCATTAAGACTGACGATGGAATCTGTGCGTCTGCAAACAATTAATAATTATGCAAGAGGAAAACATGACCGTCTAAACAATGGTTTGGAGCTGTTTGCAATAATTAGTGAAATGAATCATCCTGAAGAATTAAAGCTGATTGTTTTGCAACAACCGAATTTTGATAATAAAAATAAAGAGAAGTACAAAGCGGTGTACACTTTACTTTGTAGATGGAATAGGTGGTAGGCAGTGGATAAAAATTTAAAAGTCATACCGGTATCAAGCATTTTTGCTAATAGCAGTTACATCGTGCCAATTTATCAACGCAATTATGCTTGGGGAGAAATGCAAATTGAACAACTAATAGAAGATATTTTAGGTTCTAGCAAGGACTATTTTCTTGGCAATCTTATTGTCAATCAGACGGATAATCATGTTTATGAGGTAATAGATGGGCAGCAACGACTGACAACATTATTTCTTTTAGAAAATTATCTTGGCATGAAATTTGTGCATGATGCGTTAAAATTTGAGGCACGTGATAAGTCAAACCGTACACTTACCATGTTAAACAAAGGCGATAAGGAAGAATTATTGGAGGAGTTATCTTCTAGTGAAATTTTAAAGGGCTATCAAGTCATTAAAAACTATTTTAAAACGAGAAAAATAGACGAAAAAGAGTTGAGTAAAAAACTAGAAAAGGTTTTTCTTGTACGTGTACAAGTGCCACAAGATATCAATTTAAATCATTACTTTGAAATTATGAATACGCGTGGAGAGCAACTTGAGCTTCATGAAATTGCAAAAGCAAAGTTTTTAGAAGTTTTGGACACTAAACACGATAAAAAAACGGCAGCATGGATTTGGGATAAGTGCGCGGATATGGACTCGTATATCCAAATGAACTTTGATCCTACTGTTAGAAACGCACTTTTTACAAGCGATTGGACGAGCCTTAAGGATAGCATGATCAATTTTGATTCTATTAAAATGTACGTTCCGACTGATGAAGATGACAATACATCAGTTCCTCTAATTGATATTTTAAAAGAAGGTAAACTTCGTCATACTACAGTAAGTAATGATGAGGTGGAGAAAGAACGTTTTGAATCAACTATTTCATTCCCGAATTTTTTACTGCAAGTAAATGCCGTTATCGCTAAGTTAGCAGAAGAAGATTCAACGCTTGATGATAAACACTTTTTACATAATTTATCTTGGGCATGGGCTGATGCAGAGAAAGCAAAGAACTTCTTATACCATATGCTTAAATGTCGTGTGCTGTTTGATAAATATATATTGAAACGTGAATATGCTAAAAACTATAAGGAAGAGGGAAGATGGTCATTACTACGTTTAGAGAAATATAGTGATCTGAGGGGAGCCAATCCTAAACCCAAATATGTAGGCACATTTGGTGATGACGATAGTCAGAACAATAAACAAATAAGAACGCTGCAATCGTGCTTACGTATAACCTATACATCCCCTAAGACAATGCATTGGATTTCATTAGTTTTAACAAAGTTTTTAGAAGATGAAACATGTAATATGATTAAAATTCTCAAAGACTACTGCACAGCAAAAATTAAGAAATCAGAATTTGAACAGAGTAGTGGATTTGGCTTTGAACGAATTGTCTTTACGTACCTTGATTATTTATTATACAAAGATGGTTATTCATACTTAAATAAACAGCTTATCCAGCCAATGCGCGATGATTGGCAATTTCAATTTAGAAGCTCCATCGAACACTTCTATCCGCAAAATCCAGTGGAAGGCGAACCATGGAAATCAGATGACCTCCATGGATTTGGCAACCTAGCCTTAATCACAGTATCAGGAAACTCGAAATTTTCGAATATATCGCCAGAAGGTAAAATAAGCACATTCCGAAAAGTTATCGACCAAAGTTTGAAATTAAAAATTATGAGCCAATTAGTCAATCTAGATGATAAAAAATGGACCGAACAAAAAGCAAAAGAGCATAAAGAAGAAATGTTTAAGATTTTAAGGGCTAGTATTAATGAGAGAAGTTAATGGTAAGTAATCATGTCAATTTAAGCAGGACTAGTGCGTGCGATAATTGAACTTTTAATGGCTATGGGATTGTATATGTGTTTCATGGTGCAAGAAAAAGAATATGTACCTTTAAATGCATAGAAATATAACAGAACTTCTCTTATAGAACTTTACCCCACAAGGAAATTTTATTAGAGGAATGAGTTCGGTGTTGCACCGGACTCATTTTTAATTTTGCCTAGATAAGTTTGGACAATCATTGGCATAGAGATATTGCTTTATTTGATAAAGCCCTCGTAAATTATTGTGAGCTAGAAGTATAGTTAATAAGTGAGCCAAGCACAGCAATCATAAATACAAAACAAATTATAGATAAGAATGTGATTTGAATTATAGGCCAAATAACTATCATTGCTTTTATCAACATAGCTATTAATAGCAACGATAATATCCCCATAATAATTTTGGTTGACGAAGTATCTTCACTTATAAAAATACTTTTTACTAAATACCAAAAGATAATTACCAGAATGATTATTCCAACTATTTGTAGTAATAATGGAAGAATCAAGTTTAAAGTAAAATCTAAATGGTCTTCTTTGTTAAAAATTAAATTCATAATTGATTTTCCAGAATTGACTTCCATTAAAAGAGGAGTAAAAAGTTTGTTAGATAATAATAAAAATAAAAATGCAGTAATAATTCCAACCGTGTAGACTAATATAATAAAGCCACTAGTCCCTTTTTCGTCCATTTCCTTACCTCACTTCACATATAGTTGGAAGAGTATATGCTAAAAATGGCGTTGCGATTACACTAGTTTGTTAACAAACTCTTTTCCTCAAGTTAAATGATTTAACAAAGCAAATTATGCTAATGGGGGATATAGGGCAAAATTTAACACCAGATGCAACAATATAAAGAAGTGATTGGGGAATTCAATTATTACGAATTGAAGGCTACATATCGTTCTACTAATCAAATTGTGGCGTATTTCAATGAAGTAGTGCGGGCAAATATAATTTACCGTTTATTACATGTTCGTATTCTGGTAGTTCAATTTATAAAAATATGACTGATTTAATTAATCAATTGTTGGAAGAGGAAGATTCAGAAAGTAAAATAGCGATTATCGCGAAAACTAATCGTGAAGCAAAACATTTAATGGATGGGTGATGCACTTCGAGTAATTGTAGAGGATGTTATAAAGGATGTAGCGTACGCCGAAATATAATGTAGTTTAGACAAGCGGAAAATAGCCTAATACCTGAGTTAATAAAAATTTGAAATTGAATGTGCATAGCAATATACTGTATCCGTTTTATAAATTATTGCTAGATAGAATGGAGGAACTTTAAAAGGATGCATTGATATTATTAGCAAATGGGATTTCAAGTATTTTAGCTGAAGAAAAATATTTGATTAGTTTATCGAAAAAAATGATATGATGAAATTGAAGTCTCCGTAAGCAAATTTAGCAAACCTTATTAAATCCTTTGTAAGAGCATTCTTTATTGGTCAAAAAATCCTTATAAACGTTGATATGATAATGTTTTGGGTTTTTAGATTAGTAACACCCGCCGTCTCCATACGTAGAAATCATAGGATTTAAAGCTATATCAAGAGTTTTTTCTTCTTACAATTTCATCTGATTTCAAATTAGTCGTAGTTAAACGGATTCAAAAACGTAGTCAAATTTCTAAGAGCTTTCGAATTTTTGAATGGCTCTTTCTTTAGCTTTTTGAATTACATGTATGTAGATATCCATAATAGTTTTTACGTCTGTATGCCCGACTCGATCTTGAATTCGAGCTGAAAGGCAAGGGGATATGCTACGTCTGATTGATCCTTATGATACTAATAGAAGGAGATATTCGTAAGCGCGCAATTTGTATAGTAAATATGATTACAACCAATTGACCTTCGGAATGGTTAGGTTAATAGTAAGTGACTTTGATTTAGAGAATCGTACTGTGTATGCGATGGTGGTAAAGCAAGGGGAGTGAAATAAAAACGCTTAACACTCGAATGTGTGCAGTCAGTTAACAAAGTGAGGGTGTTTTTTTATGTGTCTAGTAATAGTTTTAGGATATATGTAATTATTTCTATATCCTTTAAAATACAAACATGCTACCATTTAGTAGTTGAATAATAGAAGTGTAACTTACATATAAATTTTATTTTTGTGACATTTGGCAATACTTTATAGAATTACCTTACATCCGCACAGAGGATGTAAGGGATGATACATAAACGTTGACTACGTTATCGGTAGCCATGAAGTAATTTCTATCGACGGACGGATTCAATAAAATCTAAAGAAACCTTTTTTAGTGTTGGCGTTACTAGTTTTGATACAAATATAAGTTTTAATAACGCCCCCTTCAAACTGATTTTTACCTATGTAAGTGCAAGAAAAGACAATGATAATATTTTCGAAATTATTAGGTAAAAGTGTGCTTTTTAAAGAGTGTGCGAGAAAAAAGGATACAGCGTGGGTAACATAGAAATAGAAGGAATTTATAAAAATTAGTTTTAAAATAAATATAGATGATTATATGGGGGTACATTATGCAGAAGTGGATTGGTAAGCGGCCTACAATGGGGCAGAAAGCATTAATATCAAAGTATGAAAAATTATTACTGAATGCACAAAATAAACACTTAACTTCGACTGAAAAAATTCTAAAAGTTATAGGAGCAGAATGTGATAAACAAAGTGGACGTGAACTAGATGGAGTTCTTTTATTAACAACTGAAAACATATTATTTATTTCTAAACGAGAACACATGTTATATAAATATTCACAGATTAGTGATATAGATATTCGAAACGATGGAAAAGATAAAAGTGAGTGGCAATTAACACTTACAATTGGTCGCTCAAAACGTACATTTGATGACATTAAGAAAAATGATGATAGTCAAGAATTTATTGAAATTCTTGAACATAAGATTATTAATCAATCTCAAGAGATTCTCACAACGGTTACTCATGATTTTGATTATTTTCTCCATGCGGAAAGACTAGAAGATTTACTAGCTGATGAAATAAAAATTACATCATTTCTTATGAAACGGGATGATATGGGAAATACAAAAAATGGTGAGAGACTATTAAAAGAAAAGCATAAGGATTCAAAAATAATTGTTGAAGGCTTCTATCAAGATACACTGAAAAAGGGTAACTTTATTGTAGTAGATAATAGTGTATTACTATATGAATATGATAATAAGGAACGAAAAGCTAAACAAATAAAAAAATGGCCTTTTATGTTCTTTTCCGATGCAGTTATTGACCATTTTGCAATAAAAACCGTAATAAACAATACTGAAGGTAAATTAGTATTAAACAGTTCTGGTAAAACATTTACCGAAATATTAACTAAAGCTAATATTTCTTTTAAAATAAAAAGAAGGAAACTGTATCAAAAAATACTAGGTTTCAGAAGTGGAAAGTGGTGGAAAAAGGCTATTGCTTCGCTTGTTTATTTACTTACTTTCCTAATGTTTATTGGAATGTTTTTTGGAGAAAAGCCTTCAGAAACTGACACTATAAAAACAAGTACTGAAATATCTGATTCTGAAAAGACTAAAGAAACCACACGTTTAGCAGAGGAACAGCGTAAACAAGAAGAAGCCAACCGTATAGCAGAGGAACAGCGTAAACAAGAAGAAGCCAACCGTATAGCAGAGGAACAGCGTAAACAAGAAGAAGCCAACCGTATAGCAGAGGAACAGCGCAAACAAGAAGAAGCCAACCGTATAGCAGAGGAACAGCGCAAACAAGAAGAAGCTAACCGTATAGCAGAAGAACGACAACAACAAACGTATGTATACTATAAAAACTGTTCTCAAGCCCGGGCAGCTGGTGCTGCACCAATTCATAGAGGAGAGCCAGGATATGCTAAACATCTTGACCGTGATGGAGATGGAATTGGTTGTGATAGATAATAATGTCGAAAATAGCATTTTAACGCTATAAAAACCTAATAGGTTATACGATAATATCGTGAACAAATAAACCCCCTCTTGCCTTATGATAAAATGCATGTGATTAATTGATGGCCAGCAATCTCATCTAGATTGAAATAGATATAATTAAAAAGCTCTTGAAATCAAGAAATTTAATTTACTAACGAAAATTAATAAAAAATCTTGCCTCTACAACTTATTTTTTGCACTCGTAGCCAAAAATGTAGTCAAAGATTTTTAATGGTAGATCAATACCCTTATAAATACTGCTATTACTGCACTTTTAGAAGATGACGGTTTTACTCCTAACGTCTCTATACATAAAGTGGCTGTGAACGCAGTCATATCAACGATTTTCGAGAAAAGGGATATTTAACGCGAGTTGAACTCTTGTTGAATATCCCTTTTCTTATCCCTATGGAAAAATAACATATTTGAATTAGTTTGTAGACCTTCTAATACAGCAATTGGGGATTTTTTGTATGTCTAAAGGACGTAAACATGGCATTTTTGCAGTTAGTAGTGATGTTGTAGTCATACTTAGCAAAAAGAGTGAAGAACGAAAGGGCTGTACAGGATGTCTGCTATAAGGGGTCGGTCGAGTAAGTAGCATAAGCTATCTTTGGAGCTGTAGGACGTCTGGGAGCCTTTCGGTGAGTGGTGAGGTTGATTCCATTCGTTGAGAAATGTCAAAGTGGGTCAGATGGCTGTGTAGAGAGTATTGAAGCAAACGGTATATTGGATTACTTTTGAAAAGAGTTATGATTTAGCCTGTAATTTAGTACAATGGGTGTAAGCTAATATTTCGTATAAAGGAGAATGACAATGCCTGTTTATAATAAATTAGTACGAGATAAAATTTTAGAGATTATTGAAGCAGATGGATTAAAGTATAATGCAAGAGTTTTAGAGCCGCAGGAGCTTCTAGTTGAAGTAAAAGCAAAAATGATTGAAGAAGCAAAAGAGTTTCATGGGGCAGAAAACGTTCAGGAGAGTGTTGAAGAATTAGCAGATGTTTTAGAATTAGTACATACAGCTATCAGTGCGTTAGGTGTAAGTTATGAAGAACTTGAAGCGATTCGTGAGCAGAAGAAGGCTAAACGTGGTGGGTTTGAAAAGGCGATTTACTTAATTGATGTAGAGGATAAATAACCTATTTTCAATGGAGTGTTTTGATGAATAATTACTTAGAAAATGATAATACCCTGGAATCGAATTTTCGCTCGATATACTTGTTTGGTAGAAATGTTGCAACTTATAAATTTGCGTTCGCTAAAACATTACTTGAATTAGGTGAGAGTAACAAAAGTTTTGTGAGCTTAGAAGAATTATCCCCTATATTTGCAAAGTATATGTTAGAGCATGTTAGGAATGGGAAACGACAAATAACAAGTCAGTCATCTAAGTTTATTAGCGCTTTAGATTTGTTTAATCAAAACCAAATTAGGTGGGAACAGTTACTTGAGGTTACTGAAAAAGTAGGGTTTAACAATGTTATAGATGCCTTTCATAACATTCCTAATGGTGAGCTTGATAAAAGATTTTATGAGAAATCCATACAAGGAAAGACTTTAGGAATTACGTTGACCGATAGCATCTATTTGTTGAATGAAAGCTCCCAAAAAGAAAATATATTCAGTGAAATTGAAGGTAGATGGAACTTAGTTGAAAATGCATGGACTGAACGAAATCCAAAACTAGAAGTTCAGTTTGATACAGACCTTCAGCAGTTTTTCTTTATAAAGCCTATGACTCCACAGCAGTTTATGTTGTCACATGAAAGAATCAATCTAACTTCTGCTAGAAAGCCATTAAACGGGTATCAAAAGGGCAAGTGCTTCTATTGCTATAGACCGATCACAATAGAAAGCAATCAAGTAACAACATGTGATATAGACCACTTCATACCTTTATCTACGCAATTCAATAGTAAGCATGATTTAGACTTAAATGGTGTTTGGAATCTAGTTCTAAGCTGTCAAGAGTGTAACCGTGGAGAAACTAATGGAAAGTTTGCTAGACTACCTGAAGACTATCTTTTACAACGATTGTATAAGCGTAATGAGTATCTAATCGAAAGCAACCATCCGCTAAAAGAAACGATAATTATGCGAACAGGGAAAAACCCACAGCAAAGAGCAAATTTTTTAAATACAATGTATGGATTTGTGAAGTCTCTAAGTAGTACAAAGTGGGAGCCTAAATTTGAGTTTGATATTGGATTTTAAGTAATGTAAAGGTGATTGGATTAGGGCAGGGGCGTGGTGGTTGTAACTTTCTATTGATATTTGACCTGTTGCACTGACAAGGATGGTGCTGAGAACGATATGATTCTATTTGATATAAAATGAAATCAGTAAGGTCTTTGAAGCGAGTTCGTAAATATGTAATACTCCATAGTGGAGAGAATTGTTAAGTATGGAAAGCCTTCAATCTCTTGTGGATCTATAGTTGCCATAATGTTCGGTGAGTCGTAAATAGGCAACTACACACGTAGAACCTGAAGTATTGGAGTAGGTGTGGATTCAACTTTATATACTGGAAATGAAATAGTTCAAAAAGTATCAAATTCCTTGCTATATCAGGGGTTTGATGCTTTTTTTTGTTTCAAAAAATCTTCACTGATTTCAATCATAAAGCGGCAGATAGAAGGAAGGTATTTTTAGCCTGGAAGATCGCAGTTAGCTTTAAAAATAAGTTTACCTCTAGTTAGTAATATATTATTTGTGCGAAAATAATAGCTTCCATTTGATCGGCAATCTATTACAAGTAAAAAGGGTTAATTATGATAAAATAGTAACATAAATTGTAGTTAGTTAAATTATATATAGGTTTTAACCAGAGTAGTGTGATAAGGAGTAAAGAAATGACAGCTATCGAAATACTATCATGGCCTTTTATACAAGAAAGCATTAATCAAATCAACAACAAAGAGCAGTATTTAAATTATCCAGTCATTTATGTTTTAAATGGCAACAAAGAAGCTTATATAGGTGAAACTGTTTATTTTAAAAATCGTATGAAAGCTCATTTAAAAGCACGCAAAAATATTAACCAAGTAAACTTGATTAAGCATGAACAGTTTAATCGTTCAGCTACTTTTCATCTAGAGACAAAGCTAATTAACTACTTCCTTGGTGATGAAAAATATACGCTACAAAATAAAAGTAAAACAGCTAGTGATTTTACCCACAACTATTACAATAAGCCTTACTACGATCAACAACTATTTAAAGAACTTTGGCAAAAGCTCTATGAACAAAAGCTTGTTGACAATGAACTGCATGTGATTGAAAACAAAGATATTTTTAAATTATCTCCATTTAAAGAATTATCTTTAGAACAACTTGAATTAAAAGATAAAGTACTCGAATTTTGTGAGAAACAAGTAACCCAAAGTTCTAGTGAATATGGAAGTCTATTAGTCATTGAAGGTGAAGCGGGCGTTGGTAAAAGCGTAGTACTAAGTTCAATATTCAACACCATTCAAGAAAGAGCAGAAGAAGCATCTTCAAACTTATATCATACGGAAAATTATTTAACCGTGAACCATGAGGAAATGTTTAAAACGTATAAAAATATAGCTAAACAGGTAAAGCATTTAAAAGGGAAAAACTTTGCAAAGCCTACATCTCTGATTAATACGTTACAAAAAGAGGGAAAAAAAGCTGATATCATTTTCGTTGATGAAGCACATTTACTGTTAACAAAGCCAGATACTTATAATAACTTCCATGGCAATAATCATTTAGAGGAGCTGCTGAAGCTAGCGAAAGTAGTTGTCATAATCTATGATCAATACCAAGTGTTGAAACTGAAGAGCTTATGGGGAGCAGTAACATTAGAAGAGCTCAAAAAATTAAGTACTTTTCACGAAGAATACGAGTTAACAAATCAATTCCGCATGCAGGCGAATGATGACGTAATCAATTGGATAAACGAGTTTAAGCGTAAAAAGTTAATGCCGCTTCCTAAAGATAAAAACTATGAATTTAAAGTGTTCGGATCGATGAAAAACATGCATGATGAAATTAAAGCTAAAAATAAAAAGCACGGTTTAAGTCGTGTTGTATCAACGTTTGATTACATACATAAAAAAGATGGTGGAACATACTACGTGAAGGAATCAAATGGTGAATACCAACTGCCATGGAATACAACAAGTACGAAATATACGTGGGCTGAAAAAGCTGAAACAGTTCATGAGGCTGGTTCAATTTATACAATACAGGGCTTTGATTTAAATTATGTTGGGGTCGTGCTTGGGCCTTCTGTTCGATACGACGTCGCTAAAGATGAAATCATTATTGATACGAGTAAGTATATGGATAAAGGTGCGTATACAGGTATGGACGGAATTGAAAATGTAAATGAAGCAAAGGAAAAGATCGTCCTAAACTCAATTAATATCTTGATGAAGCGTGGAATTAAGGGTCTGTTCATTTATGCAAGTGATGAAGCATTGCATAATAAGCTTATAGAATATCAAAAAGCAAGTGAATATGAGTGAGTTAGAACAATTACGTTAAAACAATTTTCAATATCGAGACCAACGTAAGAATAAGCTAAACTTATATTAAAAAATAAAATAAAAGGTGATTTATTATGAAAAAAACAGTCCATGTCGTTGGTGCAATTATCGAAAACGAAAAAAATGAAATCTTCTGTGCGTTAAGAAGTCCAGAAATGAGTTTGGCAAATTATTGGGAATTCCCGGGTGGTAAAATTGAAGTTGGAGAAACACCTGAACAAGCGTTAAAACGAGAAATTCAAGAGGAATTTACTTGTACTATTCGAGTAGGTGAAAAAGTAGAAGATACAACATATGAATATGAAAGAGTAATTGTACGACTTGAAACATACAAAGCGAAATTAGTAGATGGACAACCGAACGCATTAGAACATGCTGCGACGGAATGGGTTACGCGAGACAAACTTACACAACTGAATTTCGCCCCTGCAGATATTCCTGCAGTAGATAAGATTTCAAAGGAAGAAAAATCAAAATAACTGAAATGATGTGAATTTAAATGGAGCAACAGCAACTGATTAGAAAAATCGAAAACTCCCTTTACAAAGGGTTTATCGATCAAAACAAGACGGTCTCAGCACAATTTAAACCAAAACTTTTAACAAACAAGCATCAAGAAACTGTTTTATCGACAATACTTCAAGAATTAAAAACATGTAAAACATTTACTTTTTCTGTCGCCTTTATTACTGAAGGTGGTTTAGCAACTTTAAAAACAATGCTTTACGACTTAAAACAAAAAGGGATAAATGGACGCATTTTAACATCAACGTTTCTAAACTTTAATCAGCCGAAAATGTTTAAAGAGCTTCTTAAACTTGATAACGTGGAAGTGCGTGTAACTAGTGAGAAGGGTTTCCATTCAAAAGGCTATATTTTTGAACATCAAGACTACTACTCTTTAATTGTGGGAAGCTCCAATTTAACTGACAGTGCTTTAAAAGCTAACTACGAGTGGAATGTTTTTTTAACTTCATTAGAAAGTGGAGAAATTATTAATCATTTTAAATATCAATTTGAAGATGCTTGGAATGAAGCGATTCCTTTAAAGGAAGAATGGATTGCTAATTACAAACAATATTATGAGCTCCAACCTTTTGTTAAACATACTGCTTCGAATACACTAGAACTAAATGCTGAATATTTAACAAATGCGCTTGCTGAAAGCTTAGCAATTCAACCAAATAAAATGCAGACAGCTGCGCTGGAACAATTAAATGCTCTGCGTGCAACAGGCGCTAGAAAAGGATTAATTATCTCTGCAACAGGTACAGGTAAAACGTTTTTATCTGCTTTTGATGTTCGAAGCTTTTCTCCTAAAAAAATGCTATTTATTGTACACCGTGAGCAAATCTTAAAGAAAGCGATGCAAGATTATCGGAAAATTCTTGGTGGACATGAAGATGATTTTGGCATTCTTTCTGGTACCTCAAAAGATGTTCATGCTAAATACTTATTTGCAACGATCCAAACAATTTCAAGAGATGGCTACCTTCAACAATTTGCAAAAGATCAGTTTGATTATGTGTTGATAGATGAAGTACATAAAGCAGGTGCTGAATCCTATTTAAAAATTATCAATTACTTTACTCCGAATTTTTTACTCGGTATGACCGCAACACCTGAACGAACAGATAGATTCAACATTTATGAGTTGTTTGATTACAATATCGCCTATGAAATTCGTCTACAAGCCGCTCTTGAAGAAGAGATGCTCTGCCCTTTCCATTATTTTGGTGTTTTGGACTATGAAAAAGATGGATTAACTATTGATGATGCAACAGAGCTACAAAAATTAGTATCTTCTGAACGTGTAAAACACATTATTGAGAAGATTAATTATTATGGCTATTCTGGTGATCGTATTCGTGGATTAATGTTTTGTAGTTCCAAGGAGGAGGTTCATGAACTTTCTACTGCTTTAAACCGTGAAGGTTTAAAAACGATTGGGTTAACTGGTGACAATTCACAGAATGAGCGAGAAGAAGCAATTCAAAAATTGAATAAGGGAGAACTCGAATACATTTTAACCGTTGATATTTTTAACGAAGGTATTGATATTCCATTCCTAAATCAAATAGTAATGCTTCGCCAAACACAATCGAGCATTATATTTATACAGCAGCTTGGTCGTGGTCTACGTAAACACGATTCTAAAGATTATGTAACAATTATTGATTTTATTGGAAACTATAAAAACAACTATCTGATTCCGATTTCCCTCTCTGGGGACCAAACTATGAACAAAGATAACGTCCGCCGAAAAACGGTAAATACAGATTATATACAAGGCGTGTCAACGATAAACTTTGAGGAAATTGCCAAAAAGAAGATTTTTGATGCTATTAACAATACAAATTTATCGACATTAAAAACATTACGGGATGCTTATACAGAAATGAAAAATCGTTTGGGTCGAATCCCTTTCCTCATTGACTTTATTGAGCAAAACTCAATCGACCCTGAAGTTATTGTAGGTTATTCCGATAACTACTATAATTTCTTATTGAAAATGAAGGAGTCAATTCCTTCTCTCACTGAATATGAACTTTCTGTTTTGGGAATGTTTTCAAAAGAGTTTTTGAATGGAAAACGAGTACACGAAATTCTTTTAATTGAAACGTTACTTTATGATGAATCAATTTCCAGAGAGTCGTTCGTTCAAAGATTAAAAGAATTTGGAACATATGCAGATGATGCAACAATTCAATCTGTTGAAAACATGTTCTCACTAAAATTCCATGTTCAAAATGATGTGAAAAAGTATAAATTTAAGCCTATTATTGAAATCGTTGATGGACACTATCAATTTAATAAGGAAATTCAAGAGAGTGTGGGAGATTCAAGTTTTAGAGGATATATTGAGGATATTGTAAAATGTGCTTATGTTAAAAATCAAAAGTATGATAAAACAAAAGCAATGACGTTATATGAGAAATATTCCCGTAGGGATGCTTGCCGATTATTGAACTGGCCGCATGATGATTCATCAACTATTTACGGTTACCGCTCAAAACATAACACTTGTCCAATCTTTGTTACGTATCATAAAAAGGATGAAGTCGAAACAAGCCAAGCTTATGGTGATGAATTTTTAGCACCCGAACTATTTAGATGGTTCACCCGTAATCGTTTAACGCTTGATTCCGTTGAAGTAAAGAACATCTTAACTTATAAAGAGTCAGGGATGAAAATTCATCTATTTACGAAAAAAGATGACGGTGAAGGCACAGATTTTTATTACTTGGGCCAAGCAGACATAGCAGATGGTAGTGCAAAAAACGAAAAAATGCCTGATGGAAAAGGAAATAATCTATCGGTCGTTACGATGAATTTGGTACTAGAGCAACCTGTACATTATGACATCTACCATTATTTAGTAGAGGAATGAAGATTAAACTCGAAGTGAACTAATTGCTTCGGGTTTTTCTCTTAAATACGATGAAATTAAGGGGTGAAATTTTTGAAAATCATTTAATTACCTTATTAAAAAAGATCAGCCTCAAATCAAATAAAAAAATCCAATCGTTTTGATTAATCTTTCTTTCAAAACGATTGGATTATTTCAATATAAAATCAATATTTTTTAAAGCTGCACCTGTCACCTTAAAGTGATAAGTTCAGGCTTTTTTTGGTTTCGGATATCCAATAAGAATAGCGATAATCCCGCAAATCCCTATCAAAATCGGATAGAAAGAGTATTGCAGCATGCTCACTGGGGATATTCCAGCTACACTTGCAGCTGCCAGAAATTGCGCTCCATATGGCAGAAGACCTTGGGTTGTGCAGGAGAAGATATCTAATATACTTGCGGACTTTCTCGGCTCAATCCCATACTGATCTGCAATATTTTTCGCAAGCGGACCAGCAATTAAAATAGCAATTGTATTATTGGCTGTAGATAAATTAGTTAAACCCACAAGACCAGCAATTCCAAATTCAGCACCCTTTTTTGATTTAATTTTTCGTGTAGCAAGGTGAAGTAGGAAGTCAATTCCTCCATTTAGCTTAATAATCTCCACCATTCCAGCGATTAAGATTGCAAGAAATGCCATTTCATACATGCCTGACATTCCTTCACCGATCTTTTGGAAAAGGTCCATTAACTGATAGCTGCCATCTGCTAAGCCTACAGCCCCGGCCAGAACAATCCCAAATGCAAGAACAAGGAAAACATTCATTCCAATTAGCGCAAAAATAATAACCAACACATAGGGAACAATTTTCATCCAACTATAGCTTAAATGCTCTACTTGTGCGGTAGTATCACCCATTGTGATAATCCCTAAAATAATGCTCGTTACAATAGCTGCCGGCAACACAATCCAAAAATTCACCTTGAATTTATCTTTCATTTGTGCGCCTTGTGAACGAACGGCAGTAATGGTTGTGTCTGATATAAAGGATAAATTATCACCAAACATCGAACCTCCAACAATCGCTGCCATTACTAGGGCAATAGAAAAGTCGGTATGCTCACTGATCCCAACCCCTATTGGCGCCAGTGCAACAATTGTTCCTACCGAAGTACCCATTGATAGGGAGATAAAGCAGGCAATGATGAACAAGCCTACGACAAGCAGGTTTTGCGGAATGACCGACAAAGCAAAGTTAACAGTGGAGTCCACTGCTCCCATGCCTTTGGCTACCTCTGAAAAGGCTCCAGCGAATAGAAAAATAACAACCATCAGCATGACATTTAAATTTCCTGCGCCTTTACAAAAAATATCAACCTTATTCGAAAATGATTCTTTTCGATTCATCGCCAGAGCTACTGCGCCCGAAATGGCAATGGCTACAATGACAGGAAAGGCGTAAAAATCACCTGTAATAACCCCTGAACCGATAAATAAAACTAAAAAAACAACAAATGGGATAAGCGCCCATGGATTCTCTTTCTTCAATTGTTCTACCTCCAAAAATTAAAAATGGTTACGTCTTTGTCCATTTTTCTCTAAAAAAAGACCACTTCTTGAAACAACAAGAAGAGGTCTTATATTTATAAAACACTCCTCTTATCTATCAAGCCATTGCTTGCTGGATTTGGCACAGTAACTTAATCACAAAGTTCCGCTGCCGAGATTTCATAGGGCCAGTCCCTCCATCTCTCTTGATAAGAAGAAAAACATATTATTTTTTGCACAATAATGAAATAGTATAATAAAACATCTATATTTGCAACATTTTTTAATTAAACCTTATTACTAATATGCAGATTCTGATTTAACAGTAAAACAAACTAGCTTCATTAATATGCTAAATTAAGTTTATCTATATTGTAAGTAGGTGGCATTAAGGTGAATACAGTTGAGATTAATACATGGCCATTTAATGAAAAAAGAAGCTACTTTGGAAGCTTTATTGCATCAAAGTGATTATGAAAAATATGAACTAAAAAATCAATTCCGTATGAGAGCAAACGAAGAGGTAATTGAGTGGATTGATCATTTTAAAAATAAAAAGATTTTTCCTATTCCTAACGATAAAGAATATGAGTTGACGATATTTGATTCTTTACAAAAAATGCATAAAGCGATTATTGAAAAGAATAATGATGGTGGTTTAAGTCGAGTTATTTCAACATTTGATTATTTACATAAGAAAGACGGCGGTATTTATTATATAACGGAAGATAAGGGCAATTACAAAATCCCATGGAACATAACAGATGGGAATTACACTTGGGCAGAAAAGGACTCCACTATAGAAGAAGCAGGCTCCATCTATACAATTCAGGGCTTCGATTTAAACTATGTGGGGGTAATCCTAGGACCATCTATAACATACGATAAGCAATACGATTGTTTAGTTATAAAACCTGAGAATTACAAAGATGTAGGTGCATTTGCAGGAATTGAAGGTATAGAAAATGTTAAACAAGCAAAAGAAAAGATTATTCTAAATTCCATGAATGTGCTGATGAAGCGGGGAATTGAAGGATTATATATTTATGCTAGTGATGAAGCACTAAGAGCAAAATTATTAGAACTTCAATCTGAAAGCTTGAAAAAATAATCATGTATTTTAATAAGGTAAATTTAAGAAGCTCAATAGGTATGGGAGAGAGACCATACGCTATTGAGCTTTATATAATCAATTACTATTTTCTAAGATGTAGTTCATTCTAAATTTATTCAACATAATAAATCTCCCTATTCATATAAAGTTGAAATCCACCCAAACCATTCTGTTATGTTTGGTATTAAAAACCAACAAGGTAATGATGCTTCATTGAGTAACTGCGCTTTTAGTTAGATGAATTTTTATAGATAAATTACTTTTTAATCTAACTCTTTGTGAGGCATTGTTATTCTCACAGCTAATTCTACTAAGGGGGTAAAAAAAGTACTTGGGATCATCGGACTTGGTAAATCTCCTTTATAGTTTGCAAGCCCGAAAGAAGCTTCACCTATTGTAATCCAATCTATTTCATCTGTTCCTTGAATAGCTCCAATAAAGTGGTAATCAGCAGTATAAGAATCAAAACCATCTTTATTAGGATTAAATCTCCAAACTTCAGCTTCTTTAGTTGGATCAACTCCGAATTGTCGGAAGAAATTTAATACCTCCTGACTAGCATTTTGAATTTGCTGAACAAAAAGTTGACAATCCCCACATCCACAATGCTCCTCTTCAGAAACTTTTGGAAGCCCTTTATATACATCAATGTTTTTTTTCCTATCTATTCTAACCCTATAATTATTTAGGGTAATTTCGTCCATAAAATTTTCACCTCACATATCACTGTGGAACTAACCAAATTACATTTCCAGCATCTTTTGCTGAATGAGATGGAAAAGCATTGAAAGATAGTAACTTGCCATCCTCTATATAAAAACGAATTTCTAACAATTTTTTATCTTTGCCATAAAGAGTTTTAATTGAATTATGACCATCTTTTATTAAGTCACCAGCGTCAGTGCGGCGAATATCTTCTACAATGTACTTAATTAGTTTATCCATGCTACCGTAATCTTTAAATCTGTTGTTTGCATTAATATGTTTACTTACATCTACCTCTAGTTTACCATTTCTTACATCTTTAATCTTTTTTCCTTTGCCAGTTACTTTAACTATATAATTTACCCCGCTGCGTACAACAGAGAACACTAATCTAAATAGATTACGTTGCTGTGTTGAAGGTTCAATATTTGAGTTAGAGTTTTCTAGTACCTTATTTTGATATATCGCTAAAGACTCTTCATATGGAAGAACGTCTTGGAAATCTTCTTCACTATACAAAAAATCATTTATTTCTTCTTTATCCATTTCATTATTTACAAGTGTTACTTGACTAAAAGAATTATTTATTTGTAAATCCTGAGATTCAGTAGCCTGTGCAAGACTCGGTGAAATAATACTGAAAACTAATGTAATACAAATTAAACCAATAATACTTTTAATTAAATTATTCTTCATAATTAATATCCTCCTCAAAGATGTCTACGGCATCTCAAGTCATTTTTTTATAAGATGGACATAGCAGCCTTCAGTAATTGCAGACCTGCTGTGTTGTAATTTTGCTAGTTTTCATAGTTTAATAAACATTCTCTTTCACTTAATCTATATTTTGTATTCATATCCGCATGAAGATAGGTCTTAAAATTTAAAAATATTAATAAAAATAGTATGGTATTACCTCCTTTTTTTACCTTTCCCCGGGTATGTTAATAAAATATCATTAGCTATAAAAGTTTAAAAATCAATATTTGTTGATAATTAAAGCACTGTTTCTAGAAAACCATCAGGGGGTTTTACACAAATTATACGGAAAGTATAAAAGTGTATGATGATTGATGAGGAATGGATTTTGAAGTGTAGTAGAACGGGTAAGTGTTAATAAAGTGAATAGAGAGTGGTTCACTTTCGAAATAGCAATTAAATAAAATTTCAATGAAGAAAGGAGTAAATGATTATTGCACTTGTGTATTGAAGCAGATTAGCCGTAGCTTCATCAACATCGCGTTAACAAGTAGAAGAAGGGGGTCACATATTGATACAGTTACATATCGAAAGTAAGAAAAAAACGGAAATTTATCGAAAGTTATTGTTACCGAAGAACAGTAGTTTTTCCTTGCTAGATGAAAATATAATGCTAAGTTTTGATTTGGACGGTTCGGACTATTTTGATTTTGAAATTGTTAAAAAATATGGACGAAAATCTAAAGAAATGATTTGTTTTTTACCTAAAAATAATACAGATTTAGATACAGATGCAGAATTGGTAGATGAATGGCTTTTAATATCCGGTGATGAAGCCATTGCACATGTAATTGATAAGAGTGAATCATTTACTATTCGACTAGAGAACAATGGGGAATTACCAATGAACTCTGAAAGTCCTTTATGTATTGCCGGAGCAGGCAATATTCATACAGGTAAAATAGAGACAAGATTAATTTGGATGAAATTAATGAACTGCTACTTGAGGATGAAGAGGTTGATAGTTTACTTGAAAACCTAGAACTAGATTATCTTTCTTTATTGGAGCTTACGAATGACCTAAAAAAATTAAAGCCCTCGCAATATTTAAGAGAGGATGAAGTCGTTGTCATTGACTTTGAGGATGCAGATTACAAAGTACTTGTTTCTGTTATGGGTGCTGGTGTTGAAGAGTTTGGATTGATGATTTTTGACATGGAACTCCAAACTGCACCTCCAATTGTAAGATGGTATGTCTAACAATTGGAGCGCAGTTCAAATACGGATCAGCGTTTTTTATATCACTATTTCAAATTAAATCATACTTTTTTAGATTGAGTTGGCACTAATATGGTACAAGTATTTCAGAGGCTAACCTTCAAAAAAGTCAGCTACTTTTACAATTTATTTCTAAAAAAGAGGTTGTTGCTCAATCAATTTCCTTAATTACTACGGTTTACTGCTTCAGTAGCAATATAAAATTTACCATCTCGTTTATACACTACAGATTTTGGAACATCATCTCCGTTTTTTCTTTCATATATAGGTGTACCTTCATTTAAAGAATTAGACTCTAAATTAGTATTCGGAACTTGATTTCTATCTATTTTTTGCTTAATCTCCCCTAATTTCCTTACTGTTTGCGATTTTTCAACTGGTTCATTGGTTACTACATAGACTGTATCTTGAATTTTCAGCATCTCCACAAGATTGTTTTTGCTCTCGTAAACCTTATCATAAGATATAAGCAAGGCAATTATAGATATTGTTATAATAATAATCCAAAATGGTTTTTTGTTTTTCATACTGAACACTACTCTCGATTTATTTCTACTCGTAACATATGTACTTGAGCATTGCTTACATAGTTTGTCGTGGAACCATTGTATATGCCTGCTCCACTATATTTCTTCACATTGTATTTAGTCACATCCATGATATCTCCTCCTTCTTTACTTTCCCGAGTATATTACAAGCATATCAGTAGCATTAAATAATAAAAAATCAACTTTTGTTATAAATTGAACAAAAATTGATAAAAACCAGAAAATAGCTGTTGTAATGGACTTTGTAGAAAGTAAACTCCCTAGTATTTGAGGCGTGAGAGGGTTTATGAAAATTGTGCAAATGGATTTGTTTAAAAGAATAGTGTACAATTCAACTCATTTTCGTGACTATAGCAAGTTAATATACGTTCAATACAAATCTTGAAGGTAATAAAATTTATTTAGTGATTTAAACTATTTCGCCAACTACACAAAATCCCACGGAAAGGGTGTAGTCTTTTCCATGGGATTTCTTTTGTTAATGAAAAAAGATATTTAAATAACTACCTATCCTCGATAAACGCTCTCACATGTATCCGGTGCTGGTTCATAGAAGCAATGATTTTTAAATTGACCAGTAAAAGGTTGACCGTACCATGTTGGAGGACATGGTGCGTATGGGTTGAAATACCAAAGTGCGAATTTCGCTGGATGTTCTCTCCAATAATCCAGCGTCAGTTTGGCTAATCTTTTTTCATTAGCTCGTGCTCTTTGGTAAAATAAATTGCCTTTTTGAACCGCTTCAAAAGAAAAATTTCCTCCTTGTACCTGATAAATAACATCATTAATGGTTCTTAAATCTTTGAAGTCTGGACATTCTGCCACAAGACGATTCACAATGACATTGCCAACATATAGCATTCCTTGATTTCCTTCACCTTCCGCTTCCGCTCTCATCATCCTTGCCACTAAGCCAATGTCAGAATCTATATATTTTACTCTTGGCATTTTTTCACCTCCACCTTATAGTATGAAAAAGAGCCTCCATTATTGAAAACCAAATTACTCATTAAGAAAAGAGGTAAAAGGTCTGTTCGAAATGCTTTTGTGAAAGTGGGTAACACTTTAAAAATTGTTTATTCCATAATGATTGCATTTAATGCTAGGATCCACATCATACATCTTCCTACATAAGCAATTCCTTGTCCTATGTTATCAACTCCTAAACACAAAGCTACGACTATTACCGAAAATAATACCGCCATGCCAATGGCAGAAGCGCGCAAAACATACTAGTTACATGTTCGACATTAAATTCATACTGAAGATTATATCTTCTAGGGGATGACTTTATTTTCTTTTAGGTTGTGATTTTTGAGATTGGTTCTTCTTTATATCTTATAAATATTATTGGGGGTGCTGCAGAATGAATGATACGCAAGAAAAAATAATAGTAGCGTCACACTCTTGTAATGAAGAGAAACTAAAAGATGAAGTAACTAATAATATCTCTAGTATCGGTGCTAAACACTTTTGGGATCAAGGGTATAAAGGTAAAGGTGTAGTTGTTGCTATATTAGATACCGGTTGCAATGATCATCATGTGGATTTAAAGGATCGTATCATTGGTGGGTATAATTTTACAAACGATTCTAATAGCGATGTAACAATTTTTGAAGATTTAAATGGTCATGGTACTCATGTAGCTGGAACAGTAGCAGCTTCAATTAATAATTTAGGGATAGTAGGGGTAGCACCGGAAGTAAGCTTGCTGATTTTAAAAGTTTTGGATTATCGGGGAAGTGGAACTGTAAATTCATTGGTTAAAGCCATAGATTATGCTATCAATTGGACAGGTCCAAATGATGAAAGAGTAAACATTCTATCTTTATCATTAGGTTTACGGTCGTCTAAGGAAAGTCTTCATAATGCCATAAAACAAGCTGTTTCTAATAATATTGCTGTGGTAGTGGCATCTGGTAACGGAGGGGATGGAGATTTATCAACGGACGAATACTCATATCCAGCTGGGTATAATGAAGTAATCGCTGTAGGTGCAGTAGATATTAATAATGAAGTTGCTAATTTTACGAATACTAATAAAGAGGTAGATATATATGCTCCAGGGATTAATATTAAATCGACGCATTTAAATACAGATTATGTTGAATTATCTGGGACTTCTATGGCCGCTCCACATGTTACAGGTGCCTTAGCATTATTAATGAATAAATATGAAAACTTAACAAAATCAAGACCTACAGAATCACAATTGTTTAAGTATTTAATGAAACATACAACTAAAGTACAAATTACCGATGATGGAGAAGTACTATCAATTCTTAATCTATCAATGGATGTTAGTATAGAGAATGATACAAGTGAACAATCTGAAGAAATAATAGATAAATCCTTACTGCTGAAATGTTTTTGTGAAGCCAGAAAATCGCAAGCCTACTTCACACAATGTTTAAATGAAAGTTCGACAGAAAGTGAACGCGAATTTCTACTATCATTGATTCAAGAATCCGCTTCAACAGCAAAACATATTAAAAACTTATGTCAACCGTTTAAATAAAAAGGATAAAATGTTAAAATAGTATTAACCAGTAAAAATAACTCAGTTTGTGAAGTTTTATTTTTTTTACCATTGAGAGAACATACGCTCTCTTTTTTTATCTACAAAAGAGAACATATGGTCCCTTTTATTTTTCTTTAAAAGAGAACATATGTTTCTGTTAGGAGGTCTAATTTGTTGAAAAATGAGTGGGATGAAGAAAAAATCAGAAATTTTGAGATGGAGAATCCGGAGTTTTTAAATAATGATTTGGTAATTTCGTTTTTGAAAATACCATCTAACAAGCACGTATATATGGAAACAATATCAAACCCTACTTCTGAGAATATGAACAGATTAGATCTATCATTTAAACAATTTTATTTTAAAATTCGTTTTATTTCACATATTTCAACAACGCTTAAATTTAATTCCATTAATTACGACAAAAGAATAAGACTAATACAGTCAAGATTTTCTACTACTTTAGATGCCCCAATTAATTCTAGTGAAGGCGAAGAAACATTTCTCGATTTATTAGTTAACGAACAGGCAGAAAACCTTTTAGGTGACGTCATAGTAAACGATGAACTAGATGAACAGGTAACCTGTCCAATTTTATATGATGCACTCAATTCATTAACCAAAAAGCAAAAGGAAATTATCAATCTAGCTTATGTAGAAGGATTAAGTGATACAGAAATCGGGCATAGGTTAAATAAAACGCAACAAGCGGTCTCTAAAACACATAAAAAAGCTTTGGAAAACATGTTAACTTACATTGAAGCCCATAAGAATAGTGAGATTAAAGAGGGAAGGGGGAAGATTAGATGCTAACAGAACCGTCTGAGTGGATTATGATCATCGGAAATTTTGGATTTCCTATTGCGATAACGGTTTATTTATTTCTTAGATTTGAAAAGAAAATAGAAAACCTTGAAAGTAGTATTAATCAATTAGCAGGGGTTATAAAAGATATTAGAAGGGATTGAACGTTAATGTCTAACGAATTTATGAATCTAGTACAAGAAGCCAAATATGATAATAATGCTTTATTAACGCTAATACAGTTTTTTGAACCTAAATTAAAATATTGCCTCTATCAAACACACCCGTATTTAAGAGAAGATTTACATCAAGATTTACTGATTAAACTTATTAGTACAATAAGAAAATATGACATAAATACTATTCCAGGATTTTGGGAATTCAAAAATAATATAGCAGATAAAAGTAATGCACAATAGAATACTAAATAAACTTAAAAAACGGTCAAAAGATTATTTTTTTGACCGTTTAGTTTTTTTTAAGTTGTTATTTTGATTACTTCTTTTTCTTTACCTACTATATTCATCATGGTGACATAGCCAAGTGGTAAGGCTAAGGTCTGCAAAACCTTCATCCTCGGTTCGAATCCGAGTGTCACCTTTTCTGTGATACTAAAGATGGGATTTACCAAGAAAGCTGTATTATAAAACCCTTACAAAAGGTTTTATAGTATGGCTTTTTATATTCATTAAAATTTTATGAAAAGGTTGTTAAATCGTAGCGTTGAACTTCTTTATTAACTATACCGATTGATGAGGGGGTGAAAATCATAGAAATCATAGTCTATTCAAGTGAAAATTGTGGATATTGCCATCGTCAGAAAGAGTTTTTGCAAGGAAATGGGTTCGTATTTGAAGTGCGGGATATTGCAAAGAAAGAACACTTACAAGCGTTAAAGGACTTTGGAGGGAGAGGGACACCATTTACTCTAATTCAAGAGGATGGAGAAGTGATCTCTAAAGTTAGTGGGTTCAATAAACCGGAATTACTCAAACTATTAAATATAAAACAGGGGGATTTAAATATGAAAAAAGAGCGAAATGAAGAGAACACTACAGCAAAAGAGGTAGAAGCAAAAGCTACAGTAACAGCTACTTTAAAAAAAGGTGATCAAGCTGCTAATTCAGCACGCGTTGATCTTACAACAAACTATGCTAGTGTCACTGCCAAAAATACTGGTACGAAAGGGGTGCTAGGGGTATATATTATGGATCCGACATGGATTGATGAACCGATACATTCATGGTTTTTAAATCCAGGCGAAACTTTTAGCAGTTCGCTCGTCCAAATTAAACAGAAAAATTCGTACTACTTACGTTTATATTCCTACGATAAAACAGCTAGTGGTACTGGTTCACTAGCACCTTCAATAATTATCGCATAATAGCTATCTGATTGATTAGTTAATTAGATTAAACAAAAGGTGGATGAGAAAATTTCTTATCCACCTTTAACTAATTATTACTATAAAGAGGTGCCAGGATTGTGAAAACATTAAATATGTTAGTTTGTACAAATTTTAAATTACACAAGTACCTTATTATTTCCGGTTTGTTCTTGTTAATGTTGTATGGTGGCTATGTAACCTATGTATTTTTATTTAGTGATAATGATATTGGAAATACACTACAGTTATCCAGTTTTCTCATTCAATCGGGTATGTTATTTTTTATGTTGCTAGGTTTTCAATTCGCAAAGAAAAATATAAAGAGTAGTGTACTGCAAGAAGTAATTGGGAAAAATATGAGGAAAATTCATGTGATAAACATATTGTTTTTATTACTAATCATCTTACTTTTTGTAGTATCTATACTTTGCTCGTATTTAATTTATTTTCATTTGAATTCTTCTCTTACTACTACATTTGCTACAGAAACGTTTTTATTTCTAAGTCACTATTGGGTGCTTCCGTTCTGGATTATGGGGATAATCGGTTACACATTTGGGATGAATTCTAACAGTAAACTAATCTATGTCTTTTTAATTTTCATTTGGGTAATCGTTTCTCCAACAAATTTATACTATTTCAATGATTTCTTAAGTACTGCTCAAATTAAAAATAGTGTTAAATGGTTGGAAAATTTAAATCTTGGCGTATATGACTTATCTCTTCCTTACGATGCTTTCTATAGTTTTGAATATAATTGGACAAAGCGATTTTTGTTATTTTTTACAATACTTTTCCTTTGGTTGATATCGTTATTTGTAGCAAGTAATAGAAAGCTGCAACTATTAAATTTAATAACGGTAGTTATAGTATTCTTTTCATTCAGTCTGTATCCGAATGGATATATGAAAAATGAAATAGATGACCTAAATCGTTTGTTCGAAGACTATGATTACTATGATAATCAAAAAAATGTTGCAAAGGTCAGTGAAGATCTATTTGATTACGACATAAATAGGGTCGATTTATCAGTAAATAATGTTGATGAATTTAATGTTGAGGCTACTTTAAATATTTTATATAAAAATAAAACTAGAATAGCATTTACTCTATATCAAGGATTTAGTGTTTCTAACGTTACTTTAGAGAATGAGGTAAATGTATTCTTTAAACAAGAAGGGGATTATCTAATAGTCTCTTTGCCAAAACATATTCAAGATAGAAACGACATTAATTTGCAAATAACCTATTCGGGCAAGGGATCTAATTATCGGCCAGCTACTCCAGAATATATTTATTTACCAGCAGATTTCGGGTGGGTCCCTAATAATAATTTTTCTCCTACACATTTTATGTTTAATGATGGCGACATTTTACCTTCCTCTTCTAAATTATCTTCGAAAGCCAACTATACATTAACTTATAAAGGAAAAGGGAAGTTAGATTATATTAATCTTCCCCAAAAAAGTGACAGTGTATTTGAAGGGAAGGCAACTGGAGTTACTCTTATTTTAGGTAATATAACAGCAAGTGTTGTAAATGGGCAAGTCGTTCATTATCCTAAAGCATGGTTTTTATATGAAAAAGAAATAGAAGAATATCTAGATACATTTACCCGATCATTACAGAAATACAATGAAATTTTTAATAAAAATTATAAATTACCTAAATCCATATTGTTACTACCTAACATGGATATGAATAATAACTATAACTACATTAATTCGTCCGGAGACGAAGAACACATAATTCTTCAAATTAATCCAGTGAGTTTAACAAAAGTAGTTGATCTTTATGATGTTATTCCATTTCAAATTGAAAGGGCATTTAGTGACAGTGACAACAGTTTTAAGAATTCTAAAAGGTATGCCGCATGGTTCGTATATAACAATTTTTTAGGTAGTTATATGTTGAGTAATAAAGATTTAGGTATATCTGATTCAAAATCACTTAAAGATTTCCACCTGTATCTTGTTGAATCATCATGTGATCTACATGATAAATCTTTTTATGAGCAGTTACATGAAATAGATTTGAAGGCATTATCTGATTATTTTTTCATTGAATGGAAAAAGACTCTTTTAGATGAAAACAATAATGACTGGCTCCAATTAGAACAATTGCTTAACCAATACTTATAGCTAACTCTCTCACAATTTAAAGTGAGAAAATTAAGTAGACAATTTCAAAATAAAGTTGTGAATGACAGCGTTCGTCTTTCTTTATATAGTATCAGCTGATAAAAAAATAATTAATGCATTAATTAAAAAAATTAAGGAGGAAAAAGATTATGAGTATTATAGCGAATAACTTCAAATTAAATTTTAAAGTAGTTATGGTAGCACTTCTTTTGATCTCTGGCCTATTTGCAACTACAGCATATGGATTATCAAAAGAATCATCAGCAAAGTTGAATTTATCTATGTCAGATAATGGTTCAAACACAAATATTTGGGATGGGTACGCAACTGTTAAGGCTAGTGTAAGTTATGTTGGTCCTTCTATCTACGGTGGTGCTGGTTCAGTTAGCCCGGCCGTTATGAAATCCATAAGTATATTACCAGATACGGCGCAGTGGATTAGACACTGGTCATCTCCAGATAGCTTTAGTAACACAAAAGTATCCATTTCTGATCGTGGGTCATATTACGCTCATATTTCTGCTTTAGGAATGTCTACTGGTAGTATGTATTTAAAATCAAATGATACAAGTTGGTAATAACGCTGATTTGTTAATTTTTAGGAAAGATGAGTCATTATTATAATGACTCATTTTTTTAAAATTTAAGGAGCTGTTAATATTGATACAGATTCGAAATTTAACTAAAACTATAAAGAAAAGAAAAATTTTAAATGATTTAAATATAGATATAAAAGGAATTACGGGAATCATTGGTCCAAATGGGGCAGGAAAAACAACTTTAATGAAAATAATTGCGACAGTCATAAACGGTGATAAAAATACGAGGATAACATATAATGATCAACACTCGTCGGAGGTTAAAATCGGTTATTTACCGCAATATTTTGATATATACCCCGATTTAACAGTCATGAATGTATTAACCTTATTAGCCCAATTGAAAAATCAATTTAATACGGAGTATATAGAAGAATTATTAGTTCAATTAAATTTAACAGAATATAAACATATACAAATGAAAAAACTTTCTGGCGGCACATTACGAAGAGTAGGAATTGCTCAAGCGCTTTTAAACAAACCTGATTTTTTAATTATTGATGAACCTACTGCCGGATTAGATATTATGGAGTGCATTAAATTAAGGAATAGTTTATTAAATATAAGCAAAAAAAATATTGAAATTATTATTTCATCCCATATTCCTGAAGATATTACGGGCATATGCGATTACTTAATTGTTATTGATAAGGGAGAAAAAAAGTTTGAGGGAGATATAGAAGCATTAATAGCGCACTCTTCTGATTTGGTGTATGAAACGATAGTAGATAAATCAGATATTACGCTAATTAATGATGAAGGAATAATTCTAAATATTGAACAATTATCTATGGAAAAAGTCAGAGTTAGAATTTTATCAGAATATTTGATAGTAGATCCTGCTTACAAAAAGGTTCATTCAGATTTTATAAGTGGTTATATAACATTGCTAAAAGGGTGGGAAAGAAAATGATAGGTATTTTACGTATTAAATATAAAACCGTTATCCCTTTAATTTACTTATTAATAGTATTATGTATATTTTATACATTTCTAATTAGCGGTCGCTTATTTGATCATGCAAATCCTATCTTTTTATTAATACAATTAACTGTAATACCAGTTTCAAGTTTTATTAGTATATATACCTTTAATGATTTATTTGGGACGAAGAATAGTTTATTTTTATTTACCTACTATAAAGGTAAAACGTTGAGTATTTTTAAAATAAACTTACTTCTTTTTATGTTACCTAGTATTTTCATTTGTTTCATTTTAAATGTTCAATATGAGGATTTTAACGGTATAGCAGCGATTTTTCTATTACTAAGTCAACTATTGTTGGTTAGTAATTTAGCCTTTCTTATATTTAATGTAACATCTGATTTTAGTTTAACTATTACTCTTTTTGCACTATATATTTCTGTTGAGGTTTTTACTCTTGGGAATTTTGAGAAGATATATCATTTATTTTATCTGAATTTATATGAACCAATAAATTTAGATAATACACTATCAATTAGTATTCTAAATTCGATTATGGGTATTTTTGTTCATCGTATTCATAAAATGTTTCTTTCATAAAAAAAGTATTAAAAGTTGTGAAAAAACGCACTCGCACTTCTTTATAAAATATCAGCGCTGATAATAATTAAACATTAGGGGGAAATAATTAATGGATGTTGGTTACTATTTAAATGATGCAGATATAAAGGAGCTTTTAGAAAGTATTTTTGGACAAAAGAAATTCCATAATTTACTTACGGAAATGAAACGTTATAATCCGTTCGATTTTGACGTCGATTCAATCGAAGTTCTTGATGGATTGAAGTTCGATACACTTAGCCCGAAACAAGATGTAGTTACGGCCAAGGCGATTGATTTAAAAATTAATGAGAAAATGGGTATTCGATATATTACTCGTTACTTTAATGGGAATGTGGAAGATACTTCAGATTTCATCACTGGGTACCTAGTTAATGAAACAACTGAAGGAGATTCAACAGTTATTCATCAAATTATCTTTAGAGCGGCTAATGACACAACAGTTTCCATTATTGAAAACAGTTTAACTGAAGAAGTATTTGCTGCAAATAAAGAACAAGAGTCCAGCTTCAAAGAGGAATATAATTATGATGAAAATTATTATCCGGGTCAATTGCTAGAACAAATCAATACGGAAGGGGTCGTCGATGGTTGTCTTGCAGGTGGTTATATTTACTGTGGAGGTAATTGCGGTGGCTATCCAGCGTGTGAGAGTTCTGTAAAAGGTATTAATGCATTAGATAACTGCTGTAAAACACATGATTGTTGTTATAAATATAACGGTGTGGACAAATACCCACATTGTATGTGTGACCAACGATTATGTGATTGTTCACAGGCATCTGGCGTTACTTGGGTCGATAGATACCAAGTACAAGCAGTTATGTGTTTTGTTTGCTAAAATATATGCAAAAAAATCATGTGTTTTTATAACACATGATTTTTTTTTACTTTTTGTTTATTTTTTGCAAACGTATAAATATTTAAAATAACTCCTATAACGAACATAATGATTGCATTGAATGCAAGGATCAACACCATAAATCCTCCAGCAAAAGCAATTCCTTCGCCTGTATCACCTGGTTCAAGTTCAACTGAATTATTATAACTAATCCCTAAAAACACAAAGCTACCGACTATTACCGGAATTAAAAGCGCCATGCCAATGGCAGAAGCCCAAATAGGGATTTTCTTATTTTTGTATAAATAGGCTGCTAAATAATCACAAATTACAATAGATAGTAATAAAACGATCCAAACGATAGCATCTCCATTCATTTCAAAACCACCCCTTTGATTATAGATTAAACTAATTTGTAAGTTTTATCAATTGGGGGCAATTATACCCTTTCGTATACAATACAATGTGATGAAATGTTGTAAAGTGTGGTGTCCGCCTTGTACCTGAGGGAAAACAACTATAATTTTGATGGTCATTTCGGTAATGCCACAGGACGTAGCGTTCTTAGACTGAGTTCCTATATTTCAGCGTGGGGGTTGACCTCCGTTGAAATAAGTTAAAAATTCTTTTTGAAGTACGGTGTTTTTTTCATCACGATACATACTGGAATGGCAATGATTAACCCGACAACGTTTTGGATTATGTCTCCTGGAATGGATGCCATCGGGGCAACCCAGCTTTTGAACATAATCGCTTGCCCGATATAGTAAACCCCAATCATTACAGGCATAGCGACAACGGCTGCTAAAATGTTTAGTCGGATGTCGTCGCCTCGATGTCCTTTAGACCAAGCGATTTTCCCAACGATGGCGCCTTGTAATGCGCGGGAGATAATTGTAGTTGGCGCCCAAATTAACCAACCACCTACAATATCGAATAAGCCCATTCCAATTGCTCCGGCAAGTGCGCCTTTTTTAGGTCCGAATAAAATAGACGTGATTAATAGCATGGATGTCCCTAAATGAATAAGGCCACCTTGCCCAAATGGTAACTTAATATTTATAAACATTGTGGCGACGAAAACAAGTGCTGCTAAAATGGACGTAATCACCAAATCAAATGTTTTCGTGCGTGGTTTTGTATAGGATTGACTTTGTATTGTTTGCATTTGCATGTCCTCACTATGATGAATTTTTTGATAATTTTAATTTAGCAAAGGGCTGACTATCGTAAAAGTGCCAATTTGATAAAAATATTAGAGGTCAGTTTAATTTTTTATAAATATGCACGTTTTCGCATCTTTCTAATTATGATACGATGAAGAGAATACAAGCAGTGTTAGGTGGAGAGTATGATGAAAAAAGTTGCTGTAATTCAAGATATGTCATCCTTTGGGAAGTGCTCGTTAACGGCTGCGATGCCTGTGCTGTCAGTGATGGGTGTTCAGGCGGTGCCACTACCAACTGCGATTTTAACGGCGCAAACAGGATATCCGAGTTTTTATTGTGAGGATTTAACGTCAAAGATGGATTACTTTGTGGATGAGTGGAGCAAGCTTGGTGCGACGTTTGATGGCATCCACACAGGCTTTGTGACAGGGAAGGAGCAAATCGATAACATCTTTCGATTTTTAAACGTGTTCCACTCAAGTGAAACGAAGCTGCTTGTCGATCCGGTAATGGGCGATTTGGGCGAGGTGTATAAAATGTATACAGGCGAGTTGCTTGATCGTATGAAAGCGCTAGCGAAGTGTGCAGACATTATTACCCCAAATGTTACGGAATGTTGCTTGCTTACGGGATTGTCATACGAGAAGTTACAAAGCTATCAAAATGATTCAGATTATCTTCAGGCCTTAGAGGTAGCGGGCCAACAACTACAGCAGACAACAGGGGCAAACGTCATTATTACTGGTTTGAATCCGCCGCCAGCAGATGGAAGCAAGCGCTATGTAGGTAATATGTATGTCGATGCAGATCGTTCATTTTCTAGCATTCGAGAATACAATGGCGAGAGTTATTCAGGTACAGGTGATTTGTTTGCGTCAGTCATTATGGGTGGCATGATGCGCGGGCAGGATTTAGTGGAATCGATGAAGCTTGCTGAGACGTTTTTAGCGGCTTCAATTGAAGCTACGTCAAAAGAGCAAATTCCACGCGAAGCAGGCGTGAATTTTGAAAGGTTTTTACGAATGCTCTTTTAGAAATCTCCGTGTTTTTAATCCGTTAATTGGTAGTAACGGCTATACAGCACGTCTTCTACTTTACGGGGAATGGATTTTTTGTATATAGGACATAATGAAAATCATGAATTGGGGAGGTGTATAATGGATTCAATTAGATATTACGTAGTGCAAGTAAATGATCGCTATTACCAGGGCGAAATAGACCTTCAATCATTCACAGATGATGAAGAACAGGCCTTTGCGTTTACGGATATTGTGGCAGCAAACGAATTGGCTCAAGAGATTAATGGAATCGTCCTGACAAGAGACGTCAGTTATAAGGAGCTTGAAGATCTTTCAGCACAGTATCTGATTGAGTACGAAGCATTGCCAAAAGAAGAGCGTGATTCTATAGAATCATTTTGTTGGGAGCTCAGTATAGGAAATGTTTGAATAAAAGTCGAATCGAATCTTTTCGGTTCTTTTTTTATGTTGTTTTTGTTTGAACTTCAGCATGTTTTCCTCTGAATCCATAAAATGGTAAACGCCCCGTAGCCACGATTGATGGTTACGGGCATTCTTCCTCAAAGATAAAAGAAAAAGCCTTGAAGAAACTAACTCTTCAAATGGCTTTGCTAAACGCTTTATTTAGACATGTTGAATATACATATATTTAAAAACTACATGTAGAAGTTTGATCCGTCCCAAAGTATATATGAAAATGTTTACTGCAATTTGGATTAAAAAGTGTATGACAATGCTTACAGTTTGTGCTATTCATATATTCATGAATCGTTAAATCCTTTTTGCAGACACCACAAAATATTGCCTTTTCATCAAAATCCTCTTTATTCCATGGCTGAATGTTATGATTTGAATTTTCCTCATGGCATTTATAGCAAGGATAATATTCACCACAACATTTGAATTTTATTGAAATAGTATCTTGCTTATTAGAATAATGTTTACATCTTCCTTGATCATCAATAACATTTCCTAGAATAATCATAGTTCTAACCTCTTTTTATAAATGAAATCTACTAATACTAATAAACCCATTCCACCCCAACCGCCTATTATAAACGACATAAGAATCCCTTTTTCAAGGAAAGCTTCTAAGTACAATACTACTTTACTTAATTAGTAAATTAACAAATGTTTTAATTACTTATTAGAGATCTCATAATACGTATCATAAAGGTTTTTATAGTTATCTTTTAGCTTATTAATTTTAGTGGAATCATTTGAAATAATATCAATAACATCACTACTTACATATAATAAATATTCATTGGAATAGAATGAAATATATGCTCCTGTTATTCCTTTTTTAACACTAAAACAGTAATTATATACATCTAAAGGATCTAAGTTTTTTATAGAAGCGTAAATTATTCCATCATTTGTATCGCCTTCTAATAATACATCCTCTTTCCAATTTTTCAAATGAATAATTTGACCAATCTTTGTTTTGGCTGACTTACGTTTTTTATTGAAAATATATTCAGAAACAAAGATAGCATTAATATCTTTATTCCTATTAAATATTTGATTAATAATTAATTGTAGGTTAACTCTACTTAGCTTCTCAATATCAAATCGTATACGATTATCTTTATGGACTTGGAAAAAAGGTGTCACTTGAGTACAGTCAAAATCAATGTTAAACTCTTTTAATTTTACCAAAATGTATCAATCCCCTATTCTATTTAATTCGGCATCATAGGTTCCTGAACGTGTTTTCTTTGAACCTAAATTTTTTATAGAGCTGGCGCCTTTCCACACTCCTCCATTATGACCATCTTGATCTATTATTGCTGGAGCAGGCAATATTAAGATTAATTTGGGTGAAATTAATGAACTGCTACGGGAGGATGATGAGGTAGGAAAGTCTACTTGAAAACCTAGAGCGACACCGGGTTCTTTAGTCGAATTAGTCGTTTTTTCATCTCAAAACCTCCAATTTACTAGACAAAACCAGCCCTTCAATTATTCTAAAATGATGCTTTTCGTGGATGGCAAGTAGCTGGATCGACTGAATAAGGTTAGGGTAGTGGGCAATCGGGTCCGGAAAGACAGTATGCCCGGCAATATCCTCCTCAATATTTTTTACTAAATCTTGCATTGCGCTCGTTTCATTTACTAGTAATTGTTCGATCTCATCACTGTTCAGCGTAAAACGTATTTTAGAGGGAGGCACTAATATTCCTGGAGCTCTCATGCCTCGTCCTTTTTTGCTTTTATATTCGTCGTAAATATCATGTATTTCAGTGGCGAATGGCTTGTTTCTTCGCATTTTCGCGTAAGGGGTAAGTAGTAGTGAAAATTTTGTTGCTGTTTTCAGCATTTTTAAGATGAGATACAGGTGATAGAAATGCTCACCGATAGACCATTTATCTTCATTCTCACGATGCCATAGTTGCTCCTGTGAGAGTGATTGAATACAAGGTAGGTAGTGAGTTCGCTGCTCTTGTAATGTATGAAAATGATGCGCCATATTGTTAGATTTCATATATTGGACTCTCCTTTATGCTGTTATTCCTATTTTAGGGAACTTTATGGTGAAAGTACATGAAACATTGTTTATAATTGTCAATAAAATTGAAAAGTAGCGTAGGAGGGGAACGTATGAATAGTAGGCGTTTAACAGCTACAGATGCTAAGGCCTATCGGAATTTACGATTAGAGGGGTTACAAAATAATCCTGAGGCATTTGGTTCTAGCTTTGAGGAGGAAAAGGATTTTCCGATTGAGCTGATTGCCGGCAGATTAGAATCACAGAGTTCTTATACGATAGGGGTATTTGAGCAAGAAGAATTAGTAGGCGTTGCGACGTTAGTTCAGGAAAGTATGCTTAAGCTAAAGCATAAAGCAGGTATCTATGCCGTTTATGTTTCTCCCGAAAAGCGTGGACTTGGCATTGGCAAGCATTTAATGATTGAAGCAATTAAAAAAGCAAAAGAGTTAGAGGAAGTTGAGCAGCTTAATCTAACGGTTGTGTCAACGAATACTTCAGCTAAGAGGCTTTATTCCTCTTTAGGGTTTGAGGTTTTTGGAACGGAGAAGAAGGCATTAAAAATAGATCAGCAATATTTTGATGAGGATTATATGGTTTTGTTTCTTTAAGGCTAAAAACTCCAATAGCTTTTTAGCCTTTGGAGTTTTTGTTTTTATGGAGAACCCCAATGAAATAATGAAAGCAAAGTGATAATTAAAATAATCACAGCAATCATAAAAGTGACGTAGCCGCTAGCGTTGCTCGTTTTATTTTTCAATAGCTTTAGACTCAGAACTATATTAATTATCGATAAAGGGAATGCTAGCCAAACCCCTAAATGACCTAATCGTTCAATTTGTATGGGTGATTGATTGTAAAAATAATAAAAGGTAATACCTAGAACAAGTAAAATGGACAGTACAATATTGGTCGATGCAATTTTATTGTTGCTAATCATAATTGCCTCCAATCGCTCCTTTTATTGGGTATAGTATGCATGAAATAAAAATCTGATAAAGACTGAAGGTCATTTTTATAAATGCAGCATTACATCAGCATCTGTGAAATGTTTATCCATCTTCAATATTTTCAGCTGGCAAAAAAATACCCCGAAAATGTTAGTAAAGGTCTAACATTTTCGGAGCAGAACAGGATATAAATGATTAGTTAAAATATTCAGTAAACTTAATAGATAAATCTCTTTAGTTTTTAGGGCCTATTCTTTTACCTCTAGTTAACCAACTCCAACATATTTCAAAAAACTTCACCTTTTTTTGTAATAAAAATGGAAGGCCAATAAACAACCAATACAAAAAAGCAAGAATCAACACACCAGTTAATATACTGTTCATCTGTGTAGCGATGAAAATGCTAAGGAACATAATTAGAAAATATAGTACAGCAATTCTCTTGTAGGCTATCATAGATTCCCCTCCTGTTAATACAATCATACATTATATGGATGAAAGATGTCAGGGAATTGGTAATGAAATATTCCTTATTCGCTAAAATTGTTTATCATCAATCATAATATTGAAAATGTATATAATTGGATAAATTTAGTTTGTGTTTACTCGGATGTCTTGAGTGCTACCAGATCGCTTCGAATTGCCTAAATTCCGACACAATAAAAAACGATGCACATAGCAAAGATACTATGTACATCGTTTTATTAATGGTTTAGCTTGTTAGGAATTCAGGATTTTCGAAGCTTGGGTTTGGATATTTATAGAAGCCTTCGCCTGTTGCGCGGCCTAGTTTGCCTTTTTCGATATACTCTGTTTTTAAAAGGTTGGCTAATTTATTCATGTTTTCATCACGAGTAGAAGCGGCTTTCGCTTCAACAATGTTGAAGGAAGTATTTATACCGATAATGTCTAGGATGGCGAATGGACCTAGTGGTGCTCCTGTTGCGATCATCCATGTTTTGTCGATTGTTTCTGGATCTGCTACTTCTTTTACTAATAGTAGTTCAGCAGCATCTAAAAACGGAACTAGTAATGAATTCAAAATATAGCCTGGTTGTTCTTTATATAATAGTAGTGGAACCATGCCGATTGCACGCGCAAATTCTACGACTTCATCGAATACGGTCATATCAGTGCCTGAGTGTTTCATGATTTCAGCTGTGTTGTTTTTCCAAATTGTATTTGCAAAGTGAAGCGCTAAAAATTTCTCTGGGCGACCAGTTGCTTCTGCAAATTGGCTTGGTAATAAAGTTGATGAGTTTGTTGCGAAAATTGTTTTAGCAGGGGCGACTTTACCAAGATTTGTGTAAAAATCTGATTTAATTTTAACCACTTCTGGGATCGCCTCAATGACAAGGTCAGCATTTGCAACTGCTTCCGATAAATCACTTTTAAATGATAAACGTGCATAAGCAGCATCTACTTCTTCTTGAGTGGCACCTAGATCTTTTTGATATAACGGTTTTAATTTTTTGATACGATCTTGTGCATTGTTTAATGCTTCACCATTAATATCGTACACTGTTACATTAAATCCTTTAAAAGCTGATTGATAAGCAATTTGACTACCTAGAACACCGCTACCTGCAACCGTAATATTTTGATAATCCATCCTAATTCCTCCTATTAAATTTTTAATAAACAAATCACATTTATATGTAATTTATTTACTTATTACAACCCCATACTACTCCTTTCAATTTTTAAAAATCAAATGATGGCCTCAGTTAGTAAATGATATAAAGAATTTTAAGCTCTATTAATTTTCCCGAAAGTATACCGAAAAATGTACCCGAATTAATTACATTTTTATCCATATATACTTTTGATATTTCAACTAAATGGAATGAATTGTCATAAGCATTTCGAACAGTGCCATTGGTGTCCAATGTTAGACTTTATACCTACTAAAGAAAGAGATGAGTTGGTATTTTTTCTACATAAATAAAATAGAAATATAAACCATATTTAGAATAGGATATTTATTCTAGATGAGATATAATAATACATTTCATTGGATTTGTTGAAAAAATCACCTAATTTATTTTCTGAATTTACATGCACTTTTGGTAATTTTTTATGGTCTAAAAAATAGGGCTTTCTTATAATTTTGAATAACTTACATATTTTTATAGATTTACTAACAGTTGTTTTAGTACACTAAATTTATGAATTGAAAGGGGCAAGAATAATGAAAAAGACATTTATAGCTGGCGCACTTAGTATTGCATGTTTTACAGGAGGTTTTGGGCTACAAGCAAATGCACAAGAAAATGTAGATGTTTCTAGCTTTATCCATCCAAAACAGGCAGTTGCAGCGACTCAACAAGTACAAGCAATGACTTACCAAGATCTTTATAAAACATTTGTAATCTCTAAATTAGCCTATAATGATAACGAGATGAAATTAGTAGCGACAAAAAATAATATGATCTTAAAGCTATCATTACAAGGGCTAATGAAAACTAGTGAAATGAGTGCACAAGAACAAAAAGAATTTAAAGAAGTTTTCGGTCAATGGATTCAAATGAAGTTTACTCCATCTGGAAATGCATTTAAAGCAGAGGTTTATGCTGAAGGAAAATGGCAACCTTTAGATAAAGAGGATTTAAATGCTTTCGTAGGAGCAATTCAGGAAGAAGATTTTACTTTAAAACCAGGTGGTTATTTCACGGATACTATTGGACATTGGGCTGAAGGTTATATCCAATTACTGTTCCAAGTAGACATTATCAACGGTACATCTCCTACAACATTTAATCCGAAAGGACAGGTAACACGTGGACAATTAGCTACTATGATTTTCCGTGCTTCTGGATTAGATGTGAATAAAGATTATGAAGGTCCTGCTACATATAAGGATTTGGCAAAATATGCAGGTGCAAAAGAAGTAGCGATTTTAGAGGAATATGGCTTAATCGATATTTTCGATGGTGCTAATTTTGAGCCAAACAAACAAGTTACACGTGAGGAAATGGCATATGTAACGGCAAGATACATAGAAGCGATGGAATATGATGTAAGTAACGTTAGCAAAAATAACCCATTCGCAGACAAAAATCAAATGCGTCAGGAAACTGTTGAAGCAATCGGATTATTAAAGCAATTAGGTGTGGTTGATGGAGCAAATGGTAAGTTTAATCCAAAAGGTAATCTTACACGTGCAGAATTTGCTAAAATCTTAACACTAACATTATTTTTATTAGGTGACGATGAGTAATTAAAAAGAAGCAATCCACAATATTCGGTGGATTGCTTTTTTATTCGACTAACATATGAAATACATGACTTAATAAATAGCCTAAAAAAATATAGGTTACAAAGGATTTTCGTGTTACTGAACGAATATGATGCAAAATAAATTCTGAAATACTGGCGGTCGCAATTAAGCCAATCGATAAGCCCATTAGTACGCCTTGTGCCTGGTCAGATAACTGCCAATATTGGCCGATCTGTATAAAAATACTAAAGAAGATCGAAAATGCTATAAAATAAATAAAGAGCCTCCATAGCCTTTCTCCTTGTGATAGTAATGCTGTTGAAAGTGCAAAGCCCTCTGGTAGATGATGTAGAATAATGGAAGCTGTTATTGCAATGCTTAATGCGGAGTTCCCTAGTAACTGTCCGACAGTAAGGCTCATGGGGATAGTATGGATAATGATTGCGATGGCAAGTAGTGATACTGAGGGATTTTGTGTATGGGAAGTATGAAAAAAACTATTAAGTATTTCAAATATTAAATAGCCCATCAAAATTCCAAGTAAAAGGCCTAGCGAATTATATAATTGAAAAGAAGAAGGAATAACGTCAACTACGAGTAAGCCAACTAAAAATCCTCCACATAGTAATGATAATCCATGAGTTGTATGCTGGAATAGCTTAGAGAATACCCAAGCAAGGGCTCCTCCGATGCTAGCACTAAAAAATAGAAATCCACCAAGTATCATTGCACTCAACTGCAAAATTCCTCCACCCTATATATACTTAAAGCTGTTCTAAAAATATATGCTAAATAGAAACGAATATGATAATCGTCAGTTTTTAGAAAAAGACTCTTTGAACTCATTACAAAAAGTAAAAGGTTATTTTCTCGATACATCTATTTTTTTGCGTGTTAGTATCGAATGTTGCGTCATTATAGTGGTGTTAAATTGACTGAATATTATTTAAATTCTATACTCTTTAGTAGTAATACCAGATTCATTGATTTAGTAACTACTAATGAAGGTGAGGAATGGAAGTATGAAATGGGATGCGAGTTATGATGTGGTAGTAGTAGGTTCAGGCGCAGCGGGGTTAACAGCAGGTCTGACAGCAAAGCTACAGGGCATGAAATCATTAGTCATTGAAAAGACAGAGCGATATGGTGGGGCTTCTGCCTTGTCTGGTGGAGCACTATGGATTCCAAATAATCATGTGATTAAGGGTGAGGGCGTTCCTGATACACATAAACTAGCGCGTTTATACTTAGATTCAACCATTGGTGATCGTGTACCAGAGGCATTAAAGGAAGCTTATATTAAACAAGGACCAGAAATGTTAAGGTATTTAACTAATCATACTAGGCATATGCGTTTTCAATATGCGAAAGGGTATTCGGATTATTATCCTGAAAATCCAGGTGGCTTCCCTCAAGGACGGTCAATCGAGCCCCTTATTTTTGATTTGAAGAAAATGGGGGCATTAGCTGATACGATGCGTCGTTCTACATTGTCTACTAAAGGTTTTACGATGAATAGCTTTGAGTTTCATAAGGTAAATATGATTAGACGCACGACAAAAGGAAAAACAACTGCGTTAAAACTAGGGATACGATTAGTGAAATCGAAAGTGACAGGAAGTCTGCCTGTTGCATTAGGGGAAGCGCTAATTGCTCGTTTACGAATGTCACTTGCAGAAGCGAATGGAGAACTGTGGATCTCGACTGCATTTAAGGATTTTATTGTTGAAAATAATCGAGTGACTGGTCTCGTAGTTGAACGAGATGGGCAAGAGATGCGTATCGAGGCGAAGCGTGGGGTAGTCCTTTCTTCAGGTGGTTTTTCTCATAATCAAGCATATCGTGAAAAATATTTGCCGGCACCAACAAACTCTAAATGGACTTCTACGCCAGAGGGACAAACAGGAGATATTATCGAGCCGAGTGTGAAAATAGGGGCAACACTAGATTTAATGGATAAAGTATGGGGAGCCCCTTCCGTTATAGATCCACAGGGACAACCTTTTTTCCTAGTTGCGGATCGCGGAGTTCCTAATATGATAGTTGTGGATGGTGTTGGGAAACGATATTTGAATGAAGCGGCACCTTATCATGAATTTGTAGACAATATGCATACTCACCATCAAAAAACAAACCATGCTATACCTTCTTGGATAGTCATCGATGCGACGGCAAAGAGCCGTTATATTTTCACAGGATTATTCCCAGGACAAGCTTTCCCAAAAAGTTGGTTTGATCACGGCATAGTGAAAAGTGCACAAACAATGGAAGAGCTTGCAGAGCAAATGAATGTTCCAGTGGAGAATTTAGTGGAAACAGTAGAGCGCTTCAATATCTTTGCTCGTAATGGGCGAGATGAAGATTTCCTTCGAGGAGATAGTGCTTATGATAATTATTATGGAGATCCTACTTTGCAGAATCCGAACTTAGCAGAACTTACTAATGCTCCATTTTATGCACTAGCTTTATATCCTGGAGATATTGGGACTAAGGGTGGTTTAGTGGTGGATGAGCATGCTCGCGTTGTAAAGGCAGACGGTACGGCAATTGAAGGATTATATGCATCGGGGAATTGCTCAGCCTCTATAATGGGAGAAACATATCCAGGGCCAGGTGCAACAATAGGACCTGGTATGACATTAAGCTATATTGCAACAAAGCATATGGCAAAAGTAGCTAATAAGGAAGAACTGACCTTGTTAAAAGTTTAAAATAGTTTTAATGCCTAAGTTCAGTATTTTACTGAATTTAGGTTTTTTCGATTGATATTTATTCAATTGATTTTTGAGTAAAGGGTTCTATAAGTTAATAGATACGAATATAGATTCAATTAAGTGTTAAATCAGCCTGTTATCAAAAATAGGAATTATTTTTACCGAAACGCATGGGATATTTAAGTTTTGGCGTAGAGCCTGGGCGACACACGTAGGAATGGAGATAGCTGATGAGCTGTAAAAAACATAGAAGGGAGAGATTATGCACGTGCTATCTTATAGACTCGTAACAACGATAGAAGAGTTAGAGTTCTATAAAAGTACTTGGTCACAGATACTTGAACGTGAAAAAAATAATAATCCATTCATTGAATTTGAATGGGTTTCGACATGGTGGACGACGTTAGGTGTTCATGACAACGTAGAGATTTACATAGTCGAACATAAAGGTATGGCAATAGCCTTTTTCCCGTTTGTTCGTTGTCAACGATTTGGTGGTATACAGTATTATGTTTTTTTAGGACAAGGGTTTGCAACTTATATGGAAGTAATTGCAGAGAAGCAGTGGAAGGAACCCGCAATAAAATACTTACTAAAGGAGCTTTCTCAGAAAGATGGTCGCTTTATTATAGCGTTAAATGGCTTGTTAGAAAGTGAACATACATCTCAAATATTGGAAAAATATGCAATAGAGCATCAGATCCCTCATTCAATTTTTCGTACGGTCACGTCATATATTGATTTTCAATCTATAAAGCTTGAGGATTTTCTTCATAAGCATAGAAAAAAATTTAAATCGATTCAACGACGTGAAAAAAAGTTAAAGGCGCTTGGTCAAGTATCTTTTCAAGAGGTACATCGTGAAGGGTTAGCTGGCATGTTTGACTTGTTTGCGAGAAGATGGCGGAAGAAAATCGATACAAGTGGGTTTACAGAACCTAAAACACGACTCTTTTTTGAGCGATTGGCAAAGGAGAAAAGTAACGCGTTCCGAGTAGAAGTAGATAGTCTACAGTTTGGGGAATATTGGATTGGCTTTACTATCGATATTTGCTGTAGAGATCGAAATTTTTGCCAAGCTATGGGACATGAACCTGATTTTAATATGTTTGGACCTGGTCGTATAATCGAGAGAGAAAATATGCTTAAAGCACACGCCAAGAACTATCGTTTTTATGATTTAGGCAGTGGTTATGAGCCCTACAAGTTTGAGTGGTATACAGATGTTGATTTTTCAAGAAAATTTATAATGAGTACAAAAGGTAAAAGAGAGCGTATTTTACGGTTGATGATGGTCTTTCGAGACAGTTTGAAAGGTCAAATAAAGAATAATCACCAGCTCGTAAAATTGAAGCGAAATCGATTAGGGGAGCTGTGTTATTTTTTAAAAAATGCTCGTTTAAAGGATTGGTTCCGTTCTTTTAAAAAGGGAATTAATCGCATGATCGCTGTTCATATGTTTGATATTTATGTTGCTAAAAATGGCCAATGTCAAACTACATCCAGTTTTAATGAAGTGTTTATGCAGGATGTGATGACATGGGAAGGGCGTGCTAAGTATGTATCAAACTATCATAAAGGCTATCGGATCTTTAGAAATAGCACGAATGAAATAGCCTATGTAAGACATGATCAACTATTTCGTGAAGAAGCGACAGGATTTACACTCAAACTTCCATCAAATGTTTCCTACATTAAAGAAAAAAATCAACAGCTGTCCGATGTTGTTGCCAAAGTGCAGGAGGAAGGAATAGCCGTCTGTACATTCGTTTATTGGTATGAAAGAAAAAGACGGAAAGAGCTAGCACAATTAGGCTTTCAAAGGATAGAGAGGATAAAAATAATTCAATTTTTAAAAAAGAAAAAGGTATATCGCCAAGAAAACAATTGGCTAAAATATCTTCAATCACAAGGACAAAATATTGAACATATATGGCAATTAGCACTCTTACCTTTATTAATCTAACTTCTTTCAGCAAATGTCTTTTGTACCAATGCGTAGCTACAGGTACAGGTGTCCAAACACCGGCTGAAATAGAGGATCTCAGTCTAAGAACGCCACGTCCTGTGGCAATGACTGAGTGACCAACATCTCGTTGGCCTAAAGCCTCCGGCGGATGTCACGGAATCGGAAAGGAGTTCTTAGAGGATGTTAGCCTAAAATCATCGCATCCATGCGATAATGGCTAACTGACCTGCATCACGCAGGCCTAAGCACCAAGCCGATTCCAGACGCAATTATGCCGAGGCATAATTGATAAAAAAATCCCCTGCGTCAATGCAACGACGCTAGGGATTTTTTTAGATTAAAAGTGTATACCTGGTTTATCAGATAGCTTACAGCCTGTACCATATTTCGCTTTTAGAGCACCTTTAAAATTAGTTTGCTCAAGTTCAGGGTATGCTTGTTTCCAAAGTTCAAACACATTGTGACTTGAAGCAGTACCTTCTTTTGTTAGTCGAACAATATGGAAACCATATTCATCATTGCATCGAGCTAATGGACGATTTACGCGCACATTAATAATTCGACCGCTCGCTGTAACTTCATATAAGCCCTCGTAACCTGAAATGGCACGTTTTTCTTCATTAATCTCAGCTGTTTTTTCTACTTTTTCTTTCTTTTCTTTTTTTGCTTCTTTGACTTCATTTTTTTCTACAGGCTTAGTAGCTTCTTTAACTTCTTCTTTTTCTACAGGCTTAGCAGCTTCTTTAACTTCTTCTTTTTCTACAGGCTTAGCTACTTCTTTGACTTCCTCTTTCTCCACAGTCGTAGCCTCTTCTTGATTTTGAGGTGCAAGCTGTTCCATAATGACAAAATCCTTGTTAGAAGCTTTGTCGCTCATTGTAGCCATTATGTTCATAATAGAGCCTACATAACGCAATGGTTTATCTTTACCTTCTTCAAATACGAAAATATTATAATCGGTTTTATTCATTTTTTTCATAATAATATTTCCTGTTTTAGTAGTAAAACCGATAAATTTGTTCTTTTTAAGTGCTTGTATTGCTTGTTGCTTTGTTAAAATCATTTTTTAAATCTCCTAAAGAATTGTTTTTTCTATTCTACCATAAAATCAGTTTCTCTGTTTTTCTTAAATTTTGGATGCTTCATTATTGTATTGATAATTCTATGAAAACCGTTTATCGCCATAGTGAAGGGGTGATTTCCGTTCCGGCTGGGGGTGCCCGATGAGCCGCTCAGGCAACCTTGCAAACTTATTCGGTTGGTAATAGAATTGTCGGGTAATCAAGAAAACCGACCCGAGAGTGTGGAACTGCTCAGGTAACCGCTTTAATCATACCCACATAACCAAAAGGAGGATTTTATTATGGTTCAACATTTATTTAATATGAATTTAAAATGGTCGGAAGGGAGAAATGGGACAGGTACGATTGTTGCGGACAATCTCCATACGAAAATTTCTATTCCTCAAGAAATGAATGGACCAGGGATTGGGACGAATCCTGATGAAATGCTGCTTGGAGCGGCAGCGACGTGCTATTTAATTACACTGGCTGCATTACTTGAAAATGCGAATATCGCTCTGTTGGATTTGTCTATGCAAGCTGAAGGTTATGTAGATGTCACGAATGGTGTTTTTACTTATGAGAGAATCGTTCATAAGCCAAAAATTGTAGTACAAAATTTAACTGAGCGAGAACAAAAGAGAATTAATCGATTAGCTGAGAAGGCAGAACAAACATGTATGATTAGTAAGGCATTAAAAGGCAATGTTCAAATTGCATGTGATGTGCAAATTATACAAGGGTAACATTTGAACATATCCATTCAAGGCAGAATATATAATAATTTAGGAGTTTTTCAAAATAATTTTGGAAAACTCTTTTTCACGCATCTCCAAAAGTTAGGGACGACACTTATTGAACTATATGCATATATAGTAAGTTGATTTCCGTTCCGACTGGGCGACTCCTCGGGGATCAGCGATAGAGGAACGAAGGCTAAGAGCATCACATCCTATGATAACGCCTTCGTGACCAACATCGTGTTGTTGTTGCTGTGCGAAAGCGAAGCGACAGCATCAACAAATGTTTTGACTGTGCGAAAGCGAAGCGACAGCATCAAAGCGCCCAGCGGAACGGAAATCAACCCACGTTATGGTGATGAAGCCTCTTTTTTATTTTATTATGAAAATGCTTTATCAAAAGTAGTTCTATAAATATCCCAAATGAATATATAAAGTTAAGTGCTAAAAAAATGCAAAGGATGATGTATTGCACGGGCAGTTAGCTCAGACTAAGACATTTTACAGTAAAATCGGAAAAAGAATTTTCGATATTGTGGGGGCACTCCTATTACTTTTCATAACCATTCCTCTTATGTTAGTAGTTTTCCTCATTCTTCTCATTAGTACAGGTCGCCCTGTTTTTTTTAAACAAATCCGTACTGGACAGGAACATCAGCGCTTTGTTATTTGGAAGCTGCGGACGATGACCTTACAGGCAGTTCCAGTAAAAATGCCAAGATTATGTGCTGACGGAATTCCAGATGATTTTTATTTTAAAACTGAACAGGATGCACGCATCACGAAGGTTGGGGCTCTTCTTCGAAAGTTAAGTATTGATGAAATTCCTCAGCTCATTAATGTTTTAAAAGGAGATATGAGTATTGTTGGACCACGGCCGGAAGTTCCAACCATTACAAATGCTTACAACACTTTACAGGCACGGCGTTTAGTAGTGAAGCCTGGTTTAACAGGGCTTGCTCAAATTAACGGCCGCTCTAATATTTCTCACGGACAAAAAATTTCATATGACCTAGAATACGTTGATAAATATTCATTTTGGATGGATGTAAAAATTATCATCAAAACACTTTTCGTAGTTTTAGCGAGAACAGGTGCTTATTAAATATTAAGGAGTGTTAGGTCCTGAAGATCGTTCAGCTTATTACACGGATGGATAAGATTGGCGGAGCGCAAAAGCATGTGGAGGCTCTTGCCATAAAATTGAAGCAAGATGCTCACAAGGTAACTATTGTAACGGGCCATTATGATCCATCATTGTGGCGTTTTCAAGAAGAAAAAATTGATGTTATTAGTATTCCAGCTATGCAGCGGGAGATTCACTTTAAAAAAGATTTACAAACCTTTTGGCAATTAAGAACCGCATTTAAAAAAATACAGCCAGATATTATTGCAGCCCATTCATCAAAGGCAGGAGCAATTGGACGTGTAGTAGGTAGGCTTTTGCGCATTCCTACTGTTTTTACAGCCCATAGCTGGAGTTTTACCGAAGGCGTACCTCATAAAAAAAAGATGGTGTATCGTCGAATGGAAAAATCAGTTCAGCCGTTAACAGCTAAAATTATTACGGTATCTGAATACGATCGCAAGTTAGCATTAACGAAAAAAATTGCTCCTGCTCATAAAATGCTGACGATTCATAATGGCATTGACCAAATTGAGAAACAAGTAGCACCTAATAGAGAGAAGCAGGAGCATCCATTAATTGTCATGGTTGCTCGTTTTGAAGTGCCAAAAAGACAGGATTTATTGCTAGAGGCTTTAGCGGAGCTTTCTGATATACCTTGGCGGCTTCAATTAATAGGTGATGGCTCACTACGTCCTAATTTAGAACAGTTTATTGCTACTAAAGGTTTATCGGATCGTGTCTCATTTTTGGGCAATCAATTAGATGTCACCTCTTTACTTGAGGAAAGTCATTTATTTGTTTTGTTATCAGATTGGGAGGGCTTACCGATTTCAATTATTGAAGCGATGCGAGCAGGGCTTCCGATTATTGCCACGAATGTAGGTGGTGTCAATGAGTTGGTTTCTGATAATGAGAATGGATTTTTAATCAACCGAGATGATAAAGACTTATTAAAGAACAGGCTTAAACAACTGTTGATGGATCAGAACTGTCGTCAAAAAATGGGGGACGCTAGTGAACGTAGATTTTTAAGGGATTTTACGTTTTTACCAATGTATCAGAAAACTCTATTTGTCTACGAACAAGCTGTATCAAAGTCCGTTAAGAAAGGTGATTAATTTGCAATTAATTCGCATTCGAACAGATGATGAGCTTATGTGGTACAAGAATATTTGGGATGGGATTTTAGAAGCGGAGGGCAATGATAATCCATTTATAGAATTTGCTTGGTTTTATAACTGGTGGCAAATTGTTGGGCGCAGAGAGCGTGTGGAGCTCTATGCTGTTGAAGAAAATGGTACGGTCATTGCCTTTTTCCCCTTTACGGTTCGACTTCGATGGGGAGTACGAATTTATGCCTTTGCTGGAGAAAATATTGCGAATTATTCCGGTGTTGTAGCGAAAAAAGAATGGCTGTTACCTGCTACGACCTTTGTATTTGATCAGCTCATTGAAAAGTATAAACATCTACTATTTTCGTTTCATGGGCTGTTGGAAAGCAAAGACTCTACAAAGGTTATTGAACAATATTTTGTTGAAAGGCAGCTACGCCCGAGTATTTTTCGTGTAGTAACACCGTATCTTGCCTTTCACGATATAGATTTCCATAACTACTTCAATCAACGTAGAAAAATGCATGGGGTGGATAGAAGAGAACGGAAGCTACGGAAATTAGGCTCATTAACTAGGAAAATACCTTCACAGGACGAGCTTTGGCAAATGTTTAGATTGTTTAATCGACGATGGGCAAAAAAAATAGACACAAGTGATTTTACGAAAGGCAAGAAAAAGGATTTTTTCGAACAGTTAACGCTTCTTAACGGGGAGGCATTGCAGGTCAAGGTAGACGCACTTGTATTTGAAGACCAATGGATTGCCTTTACCTATGG
>Ga0102589_1000590_pt1 | contig 66861 bp, 75 predicted proteins | sample AraplaMF_Col_mLB_FD_76858 | JGI IMG/M metagenome (GOLD analysis project Ga0102589, IMG submission 76858) | Arabidopsis root microbial communities from the University of North Carolina, USA - plate scrape MF_Col_mLB | ecosystem: Host-associated > Plants > Roots > Endosphere | place: USA...
TCACCTACATAGCCACTTGGTCGTTGAACCTTCTCCCTATCTAATAGACTTAGGAGCTCGGCTGCTGATTTCCTGCAATCTTGGATTTTTAGGGGGCGCTACGTAATTTCTTCGTAGTATCCTACCTCGATATACTCAGGCGTTCCAGCAATTGACCCGGTTTTATAGTTGAGCCATAAGTTAACCCAACTGATTCGCATACGAAAACGAATCTTCAAGCAATTTCATAACTGGTACCACACCGCTTGCTGCGTTCTCGATACCTTTAATTTGCTCTCCGCGTGCGCGTAGTTTGGACAAGTTTAAAGCTACTCCTCCGCCAATTTTCGATAACTGCATCGCTGTATTAATATTAAATCCGATCGAATTTAAGCTATCATCCATCTCTAACAAGAAACAAGACACCATTTCTCCTCTTCTGCTTCTTCCCGCATTTAAAAAGGTTGGTGTCGCTGGTTGATAGTTTTGTTTTACGATCATGCTTGCAAATTGTTTCGCTTTATTAACATCACCACGTCCTAAGTATAATGACACAATTGATACGCGATCTTCGTAGCTTTCTAAGTATTGTTTTTGATCATTTGTTTTTAACGCATAGTCCTTATAAAACTTAGATGCCGCCATATAAGATTGGAATTTGAAGTTCTCACCGTATGCAACGTTGTATACTTCTTCGACCTCCTCCAACTTATACTCGTCCAGAACGTTGTAATAGTAATCATGTTCATTCATATACTCGATTCGCTCTGCCACGCTATCAAAATGAACGGTATTCGCTCTCGCTTCTTCCATAAAAACTTCTAATGCTTCTTTATCTTTATGAAGCTGATAGAAACCGTCTTGCATTTGCGTGATTTCATTATTCAGTTCAATGTGTCGCAATCTCCCGCACCCTTTCCTTAAAATATTCTACATCATTATTTGTTCCAGATAACTCGAATTTTGATACAATAGGTACTTCGTATCTGGTTGAGATTTTATCTGCACTTGCTCCGAACATATCTCCCCAGTTGCGATTGCCACTTGCAGATACGCCTTTTAAATTTGCATTATTGCGTTCTAAAAATTCTAAAACACGTTCCGGCACATTTCCAAAACCTGTTGTATAAGTAATAAGAACAAAATCTTCGTCTAATACTAGATCCTCATTAATCTGAACGGCCGGCATATTTAATTTGTGAATGAAACGCTTCACGTTTCCTGTCATAGAATCATATGCAATTAACATCTCCGACCCTCCCTTTCTTCCTTTTATATCTTGATGCCGATTCATGTTTTCCCTATATATTGTATTATGTTTCGAAACAAGACACAAGATATATGTATAAATTCTTTCTTTTTTTAACTTTTACTTTTCGACATCACGAGCCGTTTTTTTCAATACAAAGACTATGAAACAACATTCTAAAACTCATGTCAATAAAGTGCTTTTCAAAAAAGTTGTCAACGAATTTAACCATATTTACAAAAATGTTATCAATCTGTTTTGTCAAAAAACAGTAAATGCTGGAGAAATATATTTCTCCAGCATCACACAAAAAAGAACAGACTTTAGATTGTAATCTGCTCGAAACCGGTTACACATTATTTAGATCACACAAATAAGAAATTCTCCTCCTTGTGGATTAAACAGTTATTTATTTGAATACATATACTTTCTTTTTTGTTACACAATAAAAAATATCATTATAATGAAAAGGATAATTATGATGGCACTCCAATTTATTTGTTAGTGTAATGAGAATTTAAAAAAGACTGCAAACAGAGCATCACTCATTCGCAATGTTCAATACGTAAAATATCCTTTATGAATAAATGATGAAAATTCTCGTCTTTATCTTGCATTGTAAACACTGGTGCTTCTTCATCAAAATATACAACCATTCCCTCCACATATTGATTCATATGCAGGAGTTTCACAGTTGCTCGAATTTTGGTTTCTTGCTCATATGCTACTTTCAATTTCTCTATAACTTCTTTTGTACGTTTCCGTTTCTCTGGAAACATAATCATTCCTACAAGCCGGTTTCCAGCGCCATCTTTCCACATATAGTCCCAGTGCGGTAAAATACCTTGTTTAAATTCTCCCATAATTCCCCTCTCCTTTTCCTTCTATTAAGAACGCGGTGTTTCTATATATGTATAAATAATTTTCCCGCCGCGTTGTGCATTCCCACTGAAATGTTTAAAATCCTCTCGATTTACTACAACCTCACGAAACGTATAAAATACATCCTTAGTTACAATATACTCTTCTATCTCTCCATTTTTCAGTTGATCTAAAATTGTATTTGCTAATTGTTTATCCATGTATTTCACCTCTCTGCAATATTTTATCCTATCTTCCACAAGTCGACAATGTTAAATTTCTTACATTCACAGCAAACATCATATACTACCATAACGGTTCCCCTTTTCTGAATCCATTCGATATTCAAGCTTATCCTATAAAATTCAAGAAATTATTGAATCACTGATTGAAACTTTATTTTATGTTACAATAAGCATGACAACTAGGAGGGATAATATGATTCGGAAAGCAAAAAAGACAGATGCGAAGGCAATATCTTCTTTATTGTATAACGCTCTGCATGAAATTGCTGAAAAAATCACAGGTGGGAGAACAGAAACAGAAGTCTTGACAGGGCTTGAAAATTGGTTTTCAAAAAATGAAAATCGACTTAGCTACGAGAACTGTTTCGTTGAAGAACAAAATGGACAAGCAGTTGGAATCATCGTAGCCTATCACGGCAGTCATGCCAAGCAACTAGATACTCCAATTGTAAAACACTTACAAAAAATCCATCAAGATTCAACGATTACGCTAGAAAAAGAAGCAGAACTCGATGAATATTATATTGACACTTTGTCCGTTTCAAGCACATATAGTGGAAGAGGAATAGGTTCAAGGTTGATTCAAGCAGTAGAAAATGATGCCTATGAAAAAGGTTATGAGAAAATCGCATTACTTGTAAATTTAGAAAACGAGCGAGCTTTCTCTTTATATAAAAGACTTGGTTACCAAGAGGATAAAACAGTTATGCTTGTTGGAGAGCCATATGCTCATTTAGTGAAGCCATTATATAAAAAAGCTTTCGTTTCTTAAAAAAAGCACACGATTCTTTATTGTAATCGTGTGCTTTTATGTTAAATTGGTACTTAATATATTTCCATTCATCGCTTCACGAAATGTATATTCTGTACAACTCCATGGCTTCCTATGAAAAACAGGAGGACCAGACCATCCTCTAGTACGTAATTCATACCCAATCATCGCATTAAAATAACTATGCCCTACAAGTGCGATATGCCCATGTACTAACGCATATCCAACTAATGTATCAGCTGCTTGTCTTGCTCTTTCTTGCGCTTCACGATAAGACTCCACACCTTTAGAATATCCAACTATCCATACTGTGCGCCCAATGAATATCCACACTGCGGGTTTGCACTTCACCCATTTCGGAATATAGAAGCTAGATGGTACTTCTGCCTCTCGAAAAAGAGCACTTTGTGTAAAAGAAAGAGAATTCGTTAATTCTGCAGCTGACTGTACCGCACGTTTTTGATTACTCGTTACAATAAGCTTTGCAGATTCAATTGCTTCAATTGTATCAATTGGTATGTCCGTATTTTTTTCCATACTAGCTAAATCGTATCGCTCCATCCATTTGCGGAACGATGATACTGTCATTAATTCTGTAACATTATTTAAGCGACCGTGACGAATAAAAGAAATTCGCATCTTCTCCACTCTCCATTCACCGCTCATCACCTATATTATTATGTGCTTTTTCTTATTGTCATCATACCATGGAGAAAGAGAAAGGCATACTTCCTTACATATCTGTACCGCTCTCATGAGTAATAGAAGCATGCACACCATCTAACCCATCAAAATATGTACGTGTCTCATACATACGTATCATCTTTAATTGTTTATGTGAGAATAAAAATAACAAAAATGCTATAAAACTTCCGACAATTTCAAATACCATTTTACCGCCCCTCACCTATTATACCCTTATATTGTAATATAAGCACTTTTCACCAATGGATAACCTAAAATACGGAAAATGATTCATACAAATCTTACAAAAAAATTACTATTTTTTGAAATTATTTCATGGAAACATTTACAAACAGGGGAATATAGTTCAAAATAAAGGGAAATAAAAAAGAACGAACTTGTTCTTTTTTTGGCAAAACTGTAACAAGGAGAGTTGCTTATGGAAATGGAAATCGCAAAAGCTGGAGATCTTATCGAATTTAAAGGTGGAATGCAAGGCCGTGTTCAAAAAGTGAATAAAAACTCCGTTATTGTCGATATAACAATCATGGAGAATTTTAGAGAACTAGATATGGAACCTCTTACAGTTGTAAATCATAAAAACTATAAAGTTATTAATCAACATGCATAATATAATAGAAAAAAAGGATCCGTACGATACATACAGATCCTTTTTTCATTAGCGATTATCGATTGTTTCAGGGTATAGATCATGATTCATCATACGATATTCAGCCATTTGCTCATATTTCGTACCAGGGCGACCGTAGTTGCAATATGGATCAATTGAGATACCACCACGTGGTGTAAATTTCCCCCACACTTCAATATAACGTGGGTCCATTAATTTAATTAAATCATTCATAATAACATTCATACAATCTTCATGAAAATCACCATGATTACGGAAACTAAATAAATATAACTTTAAAGATTTACTTTCAACCATTTTTTGTTCTGGAATATAACTAATATAAATCGTTGCGAAATCTGGTTGTCCTGTTTTTGGACATAAGCTTGTAAATTCAGGACAATTGAATTTTACAAAATAATCACGGTTTGGATGATTGTTATCAAATGTCTCTAAAATGTCCGGACTATATTCAAATAAATATTTTGTATTTTGATTTCCAAGTAACGTTACATCTTTTAAATCTTCGTCTAATCTTCCTGCCATTCTTTATACGTCCCTTCAATTCAATTAGATTCGTAAGAGTTTCTTATACGCCACGCTTATTTCCCCATACTAACGCATGAAGCTGAGGTAATACTTTTGCATCATTCATCTCTTTACATTGAACAGCTTTTTCGATGAGCCATTCATATTTTTGTAATAAATTCCTAATAAGCATCGCATCGTCCACTGTTTTAGTATCATTATTTCCAACTTGTAAGAAAAATGGTATGTGAGGGTAACGCTCATGTACCTTTATCGCATATTCAAAATCATGATCATCAAACACAACGACTTTTAAACTAAAATCTTTTCCTGCTAATCTTTCAATAACAGAATCTAACATGATAAAATCTGTTTTCATCTGTGAGCTTGGCGGTTTTGGTGAGATGGTTATTTCATCAATGTGAAGCAACCATTCCTGCCACTTACTTCCTTGTGTTTCAATAGCGGTGCGAATTTTCTTTTCTTGTAATAAAGAAAGAAAACCAGCTAAATTTTTCAATAGGACTGGATTCCCACCTGAAATGGTTACATGTGAAAAGTTTTCTCCACCAATTTCAACAAGTTCACTCCAAATTTCTTCTGGAGTCATTTGTCTAATTTGCTCTTTTGCGGATCCATCCCATGTAAAAGAGGAATCACACCACGTGCAGCTATAGTCACAACCTGCTGTACGAATAAACATCGTCTTCTGCCCGACAACCATTCCTTCGCCTTGAATGGTCGGTCCGAAAATTTCCAAAACAGGAATTTTACTCACCGATCATCCACTCCCGTCTTACTTCTGCATAACTTGTTGGCGTTTCAAATAGACGAACAAATTCAACACGTGCTCCCTTATATTCATGGGCGCGTTCCTCTTTTTTTAGTGCTTCTTCCATCTTTTCATAAATCCAAACGACCATGTTTTCAGCCGTCGTATTCATCGATGGTAAAGTTTCATTTAAATAACGATGATCCAAATAAATTTCTATTTCATTTTTCCAAATTTCTTTTATATCTCCAAAGTCAATAGCAAGTCCAATCTCATTTACATAACCGCTAATTCCAAAAACAACTTTGTATGTGTGACCGTGTAAATTTTTACATTTCCCTTCATAACAGTGCAGATGATGCGCTGCATCAAATGTAAATTCCTTACTTACCATCACTCGTTTATTATGATATTTCAGTTGTTCACGCTGAATGTCCTTATCTATTTTTTGTAAATTTTCTACGATGCGAAATCCAAAAAAATTCTGCTCCATTATACATTCGCTCCTTCGCGTTCTTGTAGGTACGTATCTAAACCTGCTTTACGAAGTTTACAAGCTGGACATTCACCGCAACCATCACCGATTATTCCGTTATAACATGTTAATGTTTTTTCTCTAACAAACTCGAATGCACCAAGTTCATCTGATAACTTCCATGTTTCCGCTTTATCAATCCACATAAGTGGTGTATGAATAACAAATGGATAATCCATAGATAAATTCAAAGTAACGTTTAACGATTTCACAAATACATCACGGCAATCAGGATAACCACTAAAATCTGTTTCACATACGCCAGTTACAATATGACGTGCTCCAACTTGCTTTGCTAACACAGCTGCAAATGATAAGAATAATAAATTTCGTCCATCTACAAATGTTGATGGTAATTCACCATCTTCATGTGTAATCTCCATATCCGTTCTCGTTAATGCATTTGGAGCAAGTTGATTTAATAGGCTCATATCAAGTACTGTATGTTTAATTCCGAGTTCTTTCGCAATATCAGCTGCACAATCAATTTCCAACTTATGACGCTGGTTATAATTAAACGTCACAGCTTCCACTTCTGCGAACTGCTGCATTGCCCAAAATAAACATGTTGTACTATCCTGGCCACCGCTAAAAACGACAACTGCTTTTTCCTTTTTCATCTCACTCATTCTCCTTCTCTAATACGAATAAGAAGAAAGAACGTTCTTGAACTGTCACAATAAAAAAACAAAACAATACCTAAGGATATTGTTGTTTCCATAGTTTTTTATAGAGGGAGTTCGCGAACCTCTCCCATGTTATACATGGAATTTCTTCTTTCATTAACAACACATATTGTAACATACTGCACATATCCAGAAAAACATCTGATTTTTCTGTCTTTTTTTCAGGTTTAAGATTCATTTTCTTGTATTTTAATAGTATGATTATACTTATATAAATCCATTTTGATTTTCCAACATATAAGTCGCTGCTATAAAGAACAAAAGGTGACCGCTACTTATTTTCTCTCTTTGTTTTCACTTTGCATGGGGCAGAAAGAGGCGCTGACTGCTTCTATGCATGGCCGGATGCTCTCTCACCTAAAAAGAAAGGTTTTATGTCGGTTTTTCAATTTGTACTTATATAACACCATACATATGAGAATAGGGAGGAGATAAACCTGAAACTCTTTATTATTTATCTCTTTTTAAACATATTATCCATCCTCGTTATGATGCTAATGTATCACTCATTTTGGAATCAAAAAGGGAAACATTCACCTAAGTTAAATTCAACCGTATTTATATTATTTTGCAGTGCTGCAACAATTCTTTGTATTTCTTTTGCAGCAAGGATGGATAATGGATTTCAATTTGATATGCGTCATATTGTATTAATTGTTGGTACGTTAACAGGAGGTCCTATTGCGGGTGGATCGATTTTAGCTGTATTAAACATATACCGTTTTTTGTTAGGAGGCATAGGAGTTTTTCCATCTATTATAGCTTCCATTTGCTTATATATTATTCTCCTTGCCACATACAGACTCTTTCAAAGAGGGAGCAATCATATAAAAGTAGTACTTGCTATTTTATATAGTTTTGTATACGTATTTAGCTGGATTCCTTTTTTCCTTGCTGAAGTTCCTAGCACTGAATATTACCTCCCTCATATTATTGTGTATGAATTATGTACCATCATTGGTACCATTCTTATTCTTTATTTACTAAACGTACTACAATTACAAATACGCCTACAAGAAGAACTAATTAACGCTGAAAAATTTCACCTAATCGGAGAAATGGCTGCCTCTATCTCTCATGAAGTTCGTAATCCTTTAACTTCAACGAAAGGTTTTTTACAACTCCTACAATCCGAAGAATGCTCTGAAGAAGATCGAAAATTATATACAGAAATTGCTATACGTGGTATTGAACAAGCAAATCACGTACTCACAGATTATCTAACATTTGCAAAACCAAGTATAGAAAAAGAACAAGTATTACAAATCGAAGATGAATTACTTCATGCTGTATCTCTCATTACTCCACTAGCTAATTTGACAAATGTTCGTATAACTTACACAAAGCAAAGCAACATCTTTTGTATTTCTGGAGAAAAACAAAAATTTAACCAATGCTTATTAAACATTTTAAAAAATTGTATTGAAGCCATGCCAAAAGGGGGAGATCTTATTCTCACATTAATACCGAGTCATACACAGATACAGTTGGCCATAAAAGATACTGGTATTGGCATGGATCTAGAACAACTGAAACGTCTTGGTTCTCCCTTCTATTCAACGAAAGAAAAAGGCACTGGACTTGGGATGATGGTCGTATTCAGCATCGTAAAAGCAATGGGTGGAAAAATCGATATTTCAAGTGAAAAAGACATTGGTACAACCTTTCTATTAACTTTCCCACTCATACAAAAAACGTGATGAAATCATCACGTTTTTTCCGTTTCATCAACAAGTTCCGCAAAAGTCTTTACTTTCCCATGCGGTTTTTGATTTTCTTTTCGTGCCTTCCAACTACGCTCTTGCTCTTTCTTTTTGTGTGACATGCTTTCAACTCCTTCTATGTTCTCTTTATGTATTATTCCAAAATAAAAGATAAAAATATGCATCAATCCAGTTTCTTCATCCTCCACTAATAATTAGTCCTCATTAATTAGGATTTTATAAGTGGTTTATCCCCTACCCATCTTCTTTTTCTGCATCTTAAGGAGTGGATATTACTACCCTCGAAAAGCAGGGATAAATAAGAAGAAGCGAGATAATTACTACCTCGCTTCTTCTTATTTATTCAATATAGTTCCCATGTAAATGGGAATTTTTCTTTACCTTTGCAAAATCGCATATTTTGCTTCTTTTAACTGTGTAAGATGGCGTTGTTCATGTAAATCAAGGAATTGAATCCATTGATATAGATTAAGCTCCTGAAACACAGGATGTTTTAACGAATTTTCGAACAATTCTTTTTCGTCTATAATACTATGCAGCGTATGCAATAATTCTGCGCGTGAATGTTCGAGTAATTGAATTCCTTGTTGTTTTTTCATTAATGTTTCTGTTGGTTGCATTTGTTGAGGTGCTTCTCGTTTATATGTTCGATCAAGAGTAAGTTGGAGATCTTTGAGTGGAACTACTTTTTTGTCTTTTTTCTGTAAAGCATACACAAGGGATGAAGTGACAGATTGTTCAATTAGGTGTAGATGATGCATAATTTGAATGATACTCCATTTATCACGGCGCGGTTTTACATTCACTTCCGTATCATTTAACATCTCAATTTCTGATAATAGTGTGTTTCTTGTAGATTGTAACGATTGCAGCAAAGTTTCCAAACTAATATTCATATTAGATTGAAGCATAATTCTCCCCCCTCTTTTTTGGTAAAAAAAGGTGTTTCCAACTTAGAAACACCTTTTAGATAAATCTGAATTTTCTTATATTATCTCATTATTTTATAAATGTGTCGATTACAAAATGTGAAAAAAACAAGGTTGATTTTTACAATTTTGTGTCATCCACTGCATGTAACCACGTTTGAATCTCAGTGATTACGCCTTGCACACACCCATCTGTAAATGGAGATGTCAAATTCGCAATTTCTACTAATTGTAAGAAGGATTGACTTCCACCCTTTTGACAAAGGTTCACATAGTCTTCCCACGCTTCTTGTCTATTGTCTCTTGCTCGCTTCCAAAATTGCAGTGCGCAAATTTGAGCCAATGTATAATCAATATAGTAGAAAGGTGAGCTATAAATATGCCCTTGACGCTGCCAGAAACCACCACGTTCTAAATAATCATTGTCTTCATAGTCTCGATGTGGTAAGTACTTTCTCTCAATATTACGCCATGCCGCTTTGCGATCCTCTGGAGATGCTTCCGGATTTTCATATACATAATGTTGATATTCATCAACAGATACACCGTATGGTAAAAATAGAAGTGCTGAACTTAAATGAGAGAAATAATATTTATCCGTATCTTCCTCAAAGAATAATTTCATCCATGGCCACGTGAAAAATTCCATACTCATAGAATGAATTTCACACGCTTCGTACGTTGGCCAATTGTACTCTGGAATTTCAAACTTCCGGCTCTCATATACTTGAAACGCATGACCTGCCTCGTGTGTTAACACATCAATATCACCTGATGTTCCATTAAAGTTCGAGAAAATAAACGGAGCTTTATAATTTTCAATGTATGTACAATAACCGCCACCAGCTTTTCCTTTTTTCGCAACTAAATCTAATAATTCATTATCTAACATAAAGTTGAAGAACTCATCTGTTTCTTTTGATAATTCTTTATACATTGTCTTCCCATGATTAATAATCCACTCTGCATCTCCCTTTGGAGTCGGATTACCTGTTGCATATTCAAAATTCTCATCATAGTAAGCAAGCTTTTCTACACCAATGCGTGCTTGCTGCCTTTTTCGTAATTCTGTCGCAACTGGAACGATGTAATCTAGTACTTGTTTACGATAATTCGCAACCATTTCCGCATTATAATCTGTGCGATACATTCTTGCATATCCAAGTTCAACAAAGTTTTTAAAACCAAGTGTTTTCGCAATCTTCGTTCTTACTTTTACAAGTTCATCATAAATACTGTCTAACTCTTCTTCATGCTCTTCTAAAAAACCATAATAAGCTTCACTTGCTCTTTTACGCATATCTCTATCCGTATGTTGCATAAAAGGTCCAAGTTGTGATAATGTTCTCTCTTCTCCTTCAAAATCAATTTTTGCAGCCGCTAAAAGTTGTGTATATTGCGAAGATAATTTATTTTCTAATTGTAAATCTTTCACAACCTCATCTGAATATGTTTTTGAATTACATTCTGCTAAAGCAAATAATTGTTTCCCATAATAAGCCTCCAGTTCATCACGAAACGGAGAATTCATCAATGCTTTATAATATTTCGTTACATAGCCTTGTACAATCGGAGAATACTCATCAAAAAAATCTTGTTCTTCCTTATAAAAGGGATCCGTTGTATCAACAGAATGGCGGATATAACAAATATTTCCCATTGTACCAAAATCATTGCGAATCTCATTAATTACACCAATTACTTGCTTTTGCTCTTCTATCGTCTTTACATTCTCAAACTGTTCTAAAGCTACAGTGAATTTTTCTTGCAACTCTTCCGTATTTGGGCGTGTATATTCATAGTTCTTAAATGACATGAATATGCCTCCTCTCAATTATATGTACCCTTACTATAATTCCATTTCCTTTTCTGAATCTCCTTTTATTCTTCAACAGAATCCATTAGAAACTGTAACATTCCATCCATACTTCTTGTAGAACGGTGAATGAAATTACTACCTATATAAAATGAAACCTCCATCCGTGAGTTTTTTCTTTATCCCTCAAACCCTCACCTATCTTTCCCGCTTCTCTCTGAATCTTGAGGAAGAGGTTTTTCTACCCGTAAATAGCGGGATAATCAAAAAAGCCTTTGACCATTTTACATCGAAAGCTTTTTTAACATGTTATATAAAACCATTTTGATTTTTCGACATATAAATCGCTACTATGAATAACAAAAGATGACCTGCACTCTTTTCCTCTCTTTGTTTCCACTTGGCATGGAGCAGGTAAAGGATCTGGCCGCTTCTACGCATGGCCAGTCGCTCTCTCTCATCAAAAAAAGAAAGGTTTTCTGCCGTTTTTTCAATTTGTACTTATATAAATTGAAATTCCCATCACTACTCGGGACTTTGCGAGATAACCCTTTGTTAACTTCCAACACATAAAGTCATGGCTATGAACAACAAAAGGAAATTACTACTCATTTTCTCCTTTTGTTTTCACTTGGCATGGGGCTGAAAAAGGATTTGGCCGCTTCTACACATGGCCGGTCGCTCTCTCCCATCAAAAAAGAAAGGTTTTCTATCACTTTTCATATTTCCCAACTTTTTTAAGCAAAGATAACAGCTCATTTTTCTCATCTTTTGTTAACATTCCAAAGGAATCCTGTATAACTTTTTCATGCTTTGGAAAAATAGAAGCGATGAAGGTCTCTCCTTCTCCTGTTAACTGTGCATATATAACACGGCGATCATTCGGGCATGGAATTCGTTTCACAAGCCCCTTTTTTTCTAACTTATCAACAACATACGTAATACTTCCACTTGCAATTAAAATACGCTCTCCAATTTGTTGAAGCGGCTGACTACCTTTATGATATATCAATTCTAATACAGCAAACTCAGTTGGATTTAGTCCGTTACTTTGTATTGATTTATTTGTAGCATCCATAACAAAGCGGTGCACACGCGATAATGCAATAAACAATTTTAAAGATTGAGAAATCTCTTCCCTCTCATCATTCAACTTCATACGATTTCAACCCTTCACTTAAATTCACAAAAATTCGAGACAATCTACCAAATAAAAAGTTTTTCCATAAAGCAAAATAGCTACCAATGGTTCATCTTTGTCTCCGAATGATCGCTCAATCATTTCTCATTTTTTACTCTTTCCCACATGCTAAGTACTAACTTTCACACATGAAATAAAAACATGACAATTTTAACACAGTTTATATATAATGATAATAAAAAAAGGAGTAGCAATCTTGAATGGAAAATTACGAAGCATAACTTTTTATATACTGCTTGTTATATTACCGACACTGGGAATCGGTGCAACTTTCTATTCTTATCACACCTACCAAATGCAACAGGAAAACAAACAAGCTGCTCATACTGTTTTATTTTTATATAGGGACTACTTAGATCACCGTATTGGCGAAGCAATTTCCGCCTTAGAGATGCTTGCTATGGTCGTAAATACAGAAACAGAAAATACAAACGGAATTCAGCAAATATTACACGATACCGATGAAAAAGACGAGCGTTTTTCTGGATTATATTATACAAATAAAAACGGCCTAATTACTGTAGCATCAAAAGGTTTAACAACACCAATTCAGGTTGCAGATCGGTATTATATAGCAGAAGCTTTTAAATCAAAAAAAACAACTGTATCATCTGTCATTACAGATCGGGTTCTTGGACACCAAGCTATTATGATTGCCACACCCATTTTTACAAAACACAAACAAATTTCTGGTTTATTGTTGGCTAGTTTACGCTTTGATTATATATCGTCTGCTTTAAATGCTATTAAACCACAATATCATTTTGAAGTAACCGATGAGCATGATGTAGTCTTTTTAACAGATGATAATAACGAACCAACTGGGCAACATACAAACAAAATTTCTACTCCACTACAAAAATTAAAATGGAAAGTTGCTGTTTCTCCATTACCTATTCATAAAACAACTTTATACAAAACCGTTGCGGTAGAATGTCTGGTTACTTTATTTTTAATGACAATTTTATTTTTACTCGTTCAATATATTTTGCTGAAACGACAAACAAGATTGGAGAGACAACAAAATGAAATACAAAAAATTGAATTAGTTGGTACTTTTGCAGCTAGTACAGCTCATGAAATCCGTAATCCACTTACTGGAATTAAAGGTCTTGTAACACTCTTAAAGGAAAAACATATACAAGAACAAGACCAATTTTATTTTTCTGTTATCGAACAAGAAATAAAACGTATCAATGAAATTGTTAGCGAATTTCTTATTCTTGGTAAACCAACAGCGATTATCGAAAAAAAGTATGATGTAAGGGATATTATCAAAGAGGTCTCATTAATTATTCGATCCGAAGCAAATTTGCATAATATTATATTCACCTTGCAGTTACCAGACCATCCTGTTCATATCCGTTGTTCAAAAGATCATATGAAACAAGTGGTTTTAAATATTACAAAAAATGCAATTGAAGCTATGTCATCTGGTGATGTATTAACAATTCAGGTAACCAGTAATAAAGAGCACGCACAATTACACATTATTGACACAGGAAAAGGTATTCCAAAGCATATTCAAAAACACCTCTTTCATCCGTTCTTTACCAGTAAAGATACCGGAACAGGTCTTGGTCTTGTCATATGCAAACGAATTATAGAAATGTATGATGGACAAATTGTGATTGATAGCACAAAAAATAAAGGAACCACAGTTCATATAAAGCTTCCATTAGATTCAGCATAATTATCCTTCTCTGCGGAGGGTAATTATGTTTATTTCATAAAAGCAGTCACAAACATTTTCCAAAAAGCACTTGATTTTCCTTCATATTCTATTTGAAAAAAGGGTACCTTCATAAATGCGAACCATCTTGGTGTTTTTTGTTCTTTATATCGTTGATACTGTACAATAAGCTTGTCCAATTCTTGACTCACTTGAATTGTTTCAGTACTGTTTAATCCGTTTGTTAAACCTAAATGAATCATTTCTTCACGCTTCATATGAATATCACGCGAAAGTTTTTCCATTGTGTACTCCCGTTTTGCTGTAAACATCCATATCCCCCTCATTATTCTTCCATACTCTCTACTTCATTTTCACTCCATACATTCAGACTACAAATGTATATTGTAACCGAATTAGAATACTCAGAAATTCTAACATTTTCTCCCTGTAATTTACAAATCTTTATCCTCACTTTGAGAATTATTACAAATTATTCTATCTTTGTAAATACATTCGCAATAATAGACATTTTTTTCATGGTATTTTTTCCAAACGACAAATAAACTCTACTTTTACATTTTTGATTTCCAGTACTTCGACATTTTTCTCGTTTAATTTATGTAAAAAACGCAAATCATAATTATAGATTTGCGTTTCCATCTTCACAAATACAGTACCTTATTTTATTAAAAAAGATAAATTTTCTATAAAGGTAAACCTTAATCAGTGCGAACTTTCTTCATCCCCACTGATTATTAGCACTTACCAATCAGGATTTTAGTGCAGTTCATGCAAATTACATATCTAATTTGTTTCACTAACTAGAAATTTGATAAAGCTTTATTTATAACAAATCACCCACTCAGAAAGGAATTTTTTATATGCGTAAACATATCATTATTTTTTTCATTTTATTATCTACTGTCATTTTTCCTTTTCAAACGTATGCCCATACAAATAAAGTTGCCATTGTAATCGACGACTTTGGAAATAATATGAAGGGAACTGAAAGGATGTTATCACTTCCCATTCCACTTACTGTAGCTGTTATGCCCTTTCTTCCATCTACAAAACAAGATGCAGTAGCTGCACATCAAAAAGGGCATGAAGTTATTATTCATATGCCAATGGAGCCTATTAAAGGAAAAAAAGAATGGCTTGGTCCTAAAGCCATTACAACTGATTTAAGTGATCATGAAATTGAAAGTCGGGTCGAACAAGCGATTCAAGAAGTACCACATGCAATTGGGATGAATAATCATATGGGTTCTAAAGTAACAGCTGATGAAAGAATTATGCGAATCATACTATCAGTATGTAAAAAACATGGCCTATTTTATTTAGATAGTAAAACAAATCCCAATAGCGTAGTACCAAAAATCGGAAAGGAATTAGGAGTTCCTATTGTAGAAAATCAATTATTCTTTGATGATGTTTATACATCATCTCATATTACAAAGCAAGCACAGTTACTTCTACAAAAAATTAAAGAAAAACCTGTCGTAGTAGCAATTGGTCATGTCGGCCCTCCTGGGGAAATTACTTCTCGTGTTATTGAGTCCACCATTCCTAAAGTACGTGAACATGCAGACTTTATTTTCTTATCCGACCTTGTCCTCTCACCACCACCTGTCTCCAAACAAAAATAGAGAGCAGCTATATGCTGCTCTCTATTTTTCATACTACTACCTTATATATAATCTACATGACTCACGCGAAATCCTTTTTTCTCTATTTTTGCAATTAATGATTCTAATGCTTTTTCACTTAAGTCATCTGTAATGTTCACAATAACACGACGAATATATTGATCACCATTGTCCAATGTAAATAATCCACCAATATGATAAGACCTGAGCAACGTTCCTAACTCCTTAATTGTCCCCTTACAATCTTGCGTTGCGATTGTTATTATATAACCACCCGTTTGCATCCCAAATGAATCTTCAATGACATCAAATATATTAGAATGTGTTAAAATGCCAACAAATTCATTGTACTCATTCAATACAGCTAAAAATGGAAGACGCCTAATTACATAAAAGGCTCGAAAAAAAGAATCCTTTTCAAAAATAAATGCAGATTTATCTTCCATAATATCTTTCACACATACATCTTCTAAACCCTCATGACATTTACGTTCTAAAATATCTACTTTATAAATGATCCCTTTAAATCTCTTCTCATCTTCTGCAAGTACAGGGATTGCTCTATATCCCTTCACGTCCATAATTTTTAACGCCTGTTCCCCCGAATCATTATCCTTACAAAATGTCACCTGTTGTTTCGGCAGAAAATGATATTTAACTCGCAAAATACGTTCCTCCTCACATGACGACATGTAATCTATATATAATAAGGAGACCCATATTTTATGAGTGAAATTATTTTTTAAAACGCTTTCATTTATTAGTTTGCACGTAACGAATTATTCTCTTTATATAACTGAACTCTTAGTTCCTTTAATCATCAATAATTTCACGTGATAATTCATTAAATACTCTAACCCTTCTAGCCATTTTTTCGTCTCTTCTGGCGAGTTTCCCCATACAATCATTCCGTAATTATGAACAAGTATAGCACCGCCGCCTTCTATAAAATTAGGAACATGATTCTCTAATAAATCAGCAAACTTCTTTTCATTTTCTACAATCGGAATCGTAATCTCTGTAATTCCTTCTTTTCCAAAAACACGTTCTACAGTGCGTTTTTCAAATGTAACTGCTCCTTCTTTTCCATATAACTCTGATATTAAATGACTATCTACAGTTTGAACTTGCAAAATACACTCCGCATTACCTTTTTTATAAATATCTGCATGCATAAACGATTCAACTGCTGGTTTTTCATCATTTGCAAATACAGGCTCGCACATACTATTTACTACAATAAAATCCTCTTCTGCAAATAACCCTTTGTCTCTTCCTTCAATATTTACTAAAAATGTTAATGGTTCTTGTGATGTCCGCATAGATAAACTAATTTTTGTACCATAAAACCAATCACGGAGAGCCAATTCCATTTTTACATCTCTTAACTCTTTCCACTTCTTTAAAAAAAATAACATTTCGTCACCCCCATGAGAATATTACTGTAATGGTTTAGCCATTTCTATGTAAAAGAAGTATTTTTTGATTATTCCAAAAATTTAATTGAATTATCACATGAGAATCTCTTTTTGTCAATACAATTTCTTCATCTACCTGAAAATTAGGCACGTGTTACACAACAAAAAAAGCTCTTTCACAGAGCCTTTTTGTTCATCATTTGAAGCATCTCACTCTTCTCTTGCTCATTAATAATGCCGATCTTTTGTAACATATTTGTATACAATATAAGTTTATTATACAAGCGTTCCGACACCTTTTCCCCTTCTTTCCTCCAGTCAACTTTTTTTCTGTTGGTAAATTATATGAAGGAAACCGAAAAATGTGTCCATTTTTTTTGCACTGATACAAAACTTTTCAAAGTACCTCTCTCATCTATGTGTAAAACAATAAAATAGTAGGCCCTACAACTTTCGGATTGGAAACCTATATTTAACTAATCGTCCAGCGAATATTATTTTTTGTAATAAATTCTTCAAAACTATGCGGCATTTTTTTATCGCAAATTACGTGCCCAATATCAGAAAAACCGGTGATTCGATAATTTCCTTTTACCCCCAGTTTTGTATGATCACATAAAATAAATGCCTTTTCCGCTAATTGAATCATCGCTTCTGATAACTTAGCTTTTTCCAATTCAAAACTCGAGATTCCAAAACTAGGTAACAATCCATCAATTGAAATAAATGCCTTATGAAAATGAAACTGACGAATGACTTGCTGTGAAATAGATCCTGATACACGACAGTGTTTTGGAGATACCTTTCCTCCAATAAATAATACTTCACCATCAAACATTTTTTTATTTATAGAAGAAATGAATTGGGTTGCAACAGGAAATGAACTCGTCACAACAGTTAAGTTTTTCCGATGAACGAGATACGGGACCATTTGCAGGGGCGTGCTTCCATCATCGATAACAATGACATCTCCATCTTCTACAAAAGTTGCTGCTTTATAGCCAATTCTTTTCTTTTCCTCAATATATAGCATTTCTCTTTCTAGCATAGGGGGCTCTATCCCTGCTCCCGGAAGTTGAACCGCTCCCCCGTATACTTTCTTCAACTTCTTTTCCCGATCAAGCTCTTCTAAATATCTGCGAATGGTTTCTGTTGATACTGAAAATTCACTTGCTAGCTCTGAAACTTTCACTTTTCCCTTAAACTCTACTTTTTCAAGAATACTACGCTTTCTCTCTTCTCCAACAATAGACATAACTTCACCTCATTTTTCTCTCTCCCACTTACTTTTTCGGTTCTGCTTTTTGCCCAAATTCTTTTTCCCAACGTTCTAAAGTTTTATCGCGATTATCAGCCGCCCATTTAAAATCGTTATTTTTATATAACTTGTCTGTTACATCTTTTGGGAAACCATCCGGAAGTTTATAATCATTTTTAATCGTCGCGAATCCATTTTTCTGGCTTTTTATCATCTTTAAATTGCGGAAGTACACGATCTACACCTTTTGGAGAGTATTCTTTCAACATTTCTTTCTTTTCTAGAGCTAAAAGACTAGAAGCTGCTGTTCCCCATACAACATCTGCTTGTGTATTTTTCCCTTCTGCTAACAATTTCGCTGTAATAACCCCTGTTGAATCACGAACAATATTTAATTTCACATCTGGGTATTTCTTTTTAAAGGAATCAAGATAAATAGGTACAAGTTCTTCTTCAATTGCTGTGTAAACTGCTAATGATCCAGACAGTTTGTCATCTTTCACTTTCGCCCCAGCAGTTTCTTCTTTCTTAGCACCAGATCCCATTAATAAAGAAAAGATTCCCCCGGTTACTACAGCTTTAAAGAGTGTTTTTTCACTTTTTCTCTCTCCTTTTATTTTTCTTATGTACAACTCCAATATAAACGCCAAGTGTAAAAACAGTATTAAACTAACATTAATCTTTTGTTTGTTGTTTGTTTTTGTGTAATACGTTGCTACTTCAATGTTTTTTCATATTTTTTCACAACAAAAAAACAGAAAATTTACAATTAATTAAGAAAAGATTAAAAATTCCACAAAAAAATGAGGCGTTTGTAAAAAACGCCTCATTTTTGCTTACCCTTTTTTGAATTGCGATTTGCATATTTCGCTGGATTTTCATTTTCATACTCTACCGCAAATTCCGCATCCGGTAGGCTTTCTTTTGGAGTTTTATTATGATTCATTGCCGCATGTTGTTTTACTTTTCGTTTTACCACTTACAATACCTTCCTTCACTGTAATGACATCTTACTTTCTATATTAGTTTGAGAAAACTTTCAAAAATTATTGATGGGAAGTGTTAACAAGTACAAAGCAACGTATATATGGAAACACTATATCTGAACAGGAAATTCATATTTCCTACTATAATAAAGAAGGAACGATTACTTTGAAGAAAAAACAACAAATTCATTCACCCATTTTAGATGAAACTTTGCCACATCAAATGAATTTCCCCTCCTTTAAAGGAACAGGAAAACAAATGCAACAGCCCTTTATTAATCAATACGATGTTGTAATTGGAGATAGTAAATACAATTCTAAAAATAGCCCACTTAACAATTGGAGTGATGAAGTTGATCCGGCCATTATGGCTGGCGAAGAATGGATCCATCCAACAAATGATATCGGATGGATTTCAGAAGAAAATCAAGAAGTGTTACGAAACAAAACAGACGGGGTTGAAGATTCATTTATGCACCCTCAATTTGGTATTAACGATTAAAAAACCATTCTACCTTTATAGGTAGAATGGTTTCATGTTATCCAATAATAATTCTCTCTTTGGGATATTTATAGCGAGGCGGTTGTTCCCTTCCACCACTTGCTAAAATAAATGTTAAAATACCAACACGACCAATAAACATAAGAACAATTAATACAAGTTTTCCAGCAGTTGTTAAATCAGAAGTGATACCTGTTGATAACCCAGTCGTTCCAAATGCAGAACATACTTCAACAATTAAACTCATAAATGGTGCATTTTCAGTCATCGATAAAATAAATAAAGCAGAAGCACATAATAAAATCCCCATAGTCATAACAACGGACGCTTTTAAAACGTCTTCCTCATGCAATTGCCGTTTAAAAACACGTACCGTTCTTTCACCTTTTGCAAACGTATATAGGGAAAGAATATTCACAGCAAACGTCGTTGTACGTATTCCCCCTCCAACTGAACTTGGAGAAGCACCAATAAACATTAAAACACTCATAAATAAAAGCGTCGGCTGTGACAAGTCACGTATATCCATTGTCGCTAATCCACCACTTCTCGTTGTAACGGATTGAAACAACGTATAAAATACCGTTTCATGCCAGGATTTCCCTAATAAAAACTGATTTCGCTCCAATAAAAAAATAACGATTGTTCCCACAATAATAAGCGAGAAAAATGTCGTTGTTGTCAATTTTGTAAATAGTGAAAAACGAAACAATTGATGTTTTTCCTTACTCAAATACTGTTTTACTTCCATTAGCACAGGAAAGCCAATTGCTCCTAAAATAATAAGAAGCATATGAATTATTTGTACAATATAGTCTTTCTGATATGGAATAAGCGACTGACCAGTTAAATCAAATCCACCATTCGTTGTTGCACTAATAGAGGCAAAAAAACCATGAAAATACGCTTCTTTCCAACTTGGGAAATAGAGTAAAAATCTTGTTCCTAATAGAAGCGCCCCAACCACTTCTATCGAAATAATCAAAATTAAAATAGACCGCATCAACTCAACAAGCCCTGATAAATTTCCTTGGTTATGATCTGCCATAATTAATCGTCTTCGCTGCAAACCTATTTTCTTACCTGTTATCATCCAAACAAATGTACCAAGTGCCATAATTCCTAAACCGCCTAATTGTAATACGAGCGCTAAAATCATAATACCTGCCGTATTAAACGTATCTGGAATAGAAACCACTGAAAGCCCCGTAACACTAACAGCGCTAACAGATATAAATAACGCATCTATAAAAGTCCATTTTACACCTGGCTTAATGACAAATGGTAAACTTAATAAAATTACAGAAACAATTACTGCTATGAAATAAAATAAAACAATAAGCTGTACCGGACGCAATTTTTGCAAAAATTTCTTTATATCTCTCATCCCATCACTTCGCTACCTTTTTTCTATCGATTAAACAAAGAAAAATCATCATTTTCTTTATTTGTAAATAACTGCTGAAATAGTTTTGCAAATACCATTCCATATACAGTTCCATTTCCCCCATACGGTAATGCATAATACAAATTAGAGACTTTATCATCTTCTTTACAAATAGGAAGACCATCATGACTTCCGCCAAATGCAGCAGCCCAATAATATTCAGCTCTTATATTTGAAAGATTTGGAAACATCTCTTGTATAATTTTAGTTAGCAATTCTCGTTTATGCAATAACTTTGTATCACCAAATTTCTGAAGTTGCATCGCTTCATCTAATCCGCCTACAATAATTCTATTTTTGTACGTACGAAAATACAAATACGGCCGAGCAGTTTCCCAAATTAATGATTGTTCGTGCCACCCATTAAAATGCTCTTGCTCATTTGTAACAATAGCATAAGAGGTTTCTACCGTTGTATTTGCTTCTTTTTTCCCAAATAGTGTTTCATATCCTGTAGCCATAATCACTGCTTTCGCTACAATTTTCTTACCTATTTTTGTGTAAGAAACCAAATCTTTTTGAACAGGCTTAATATGCACAACCTCTGTATTTTCAAAAATAGAAGCACCTAGCTGGTTTGCTTTATGTATAAGACCATGAGCTAACATATACGGGTTCACTTCTGCATCCCCCCCTGTATATAATGCTGCCGGTTTTGTAAATGAATATCGTTTCTTAATATCAGATTCTGTAAAATACTCAACAGGAAATCCGTAACGTTGTAATGTACGATACTCTTCTTGAAGGAATGAAATATCTTCATTTTGACTTGCATAATATAAGCTTCTTCTCGGAATAAAACAAGGATCAATATCTAACATTGGAACAACCTGTTCCAATGTTCGCAGTGCCTCGTAACAAAGCTGATAAGCTCGCACCCCTTTTGCTTCCCCAAATGTATGAATCAAAGATGTCAATGACTTATCATGAACAAATTGTAGTAATCCTGTATTAGCAACTGTGCTTCCGTGTGCAATTTTTCGTTTATCAATCAACGTGACACTCATTCCTAATTTTGTTAAAAAATATGCAATTTGAGCGCCTGATTCTCCGCTTCCAACAATAAGCACATCACATATCATATCATTTTCTAATATCGGATAACAAGGCATACAAGCTTCTTCATTCCAGTATAACTTCCCTAATGCTAATTTCATAACTATTCTCCTACAATTGAATTTCCTCCCTTTTATTTTTTGTTACTTTACATAAAAAAATCCAGCTAGCCTATGCTAGCTGGATTTTCCATTTCATTCGTATGAACAAAAAAGATATTTGTTCAAGCCATATTAATCACTTTTTCACTTCAATTAGAGCGTTCCTCAAGCCAATTTCCAACTGTAGGATACGTCTGTTTTACAGCCGTTCCACCGTATACAACTGACATATGTCCTGTCGGCAAGCACACATACTGTTTGTCTGTACTAGAAATATGGTCCAAGAGCGCCTCTACTTGGCATGGCAATGCAATATGATCACGTTTTGCAGAAATATTTAAGACATTTGCCTTAATGTTTTCAAGTTTTACTTTTTGACCTCGAATCACGAGCTCACCTTTAACCAATTTATTATTTTGATAAAAATCGCGAATCCATTGTCGATACGATTCACCTGGGAATGGGATACCATCTCCAACCCATTTTTGAATTAGCTTCCAGCTTTCAACAAAGCGCTCATTTTCTGAGCGGTCAAGTAAAGCAACATACGGACCAACAAAGTTTGTAATTGGCTTTAACATTTTATTTCCGAAATCAATCATTTCCGGCGGTATATTTCCAAATGTATCAACTGCTTTGTCTAAGTTAAAATACTTTTCATCTAATAATGGACCATATAATCCGGTTTCAGAGAAATCAAATGGACTTGTCATAAAAATTAAATTTCGAATCGGCATATGTGGGTGAAGTGCCGCATAAATGGATGTTAGCGTACCACCCATACAATATCCGAGTAGAGATACCTCGTCCGCTTTTGCAGTTCGCATTACTTTTTTAACTGCTTTTGCAATATAGTCGAACACAAAATCATCAAACTTTAAATGACTATCTTCTAAACCGAATGTGCCCCAATCAAGCATATACACATCAAAACCACGATCTACTAAATATTCCACCAAACTATTTCCTGGTGTCAAATCCATAATATATGGTTTATTAATTAGCGCATAGATCAATAAAATGGGAACTGAATGTGTTTTTTCCTGCTTTGGAATGTAACGATACAGCTTCGTTTTATTTTTCGTCCAAATGACCTCTTTTGGAGTTAAAGCAACTTGTGGCTCTGGTTCACGCAGTAAAACTTCACTCGCTCTTTTAAAACGACGATATGCTTTTCGATATTCTTCTGGGTATAGTTCCAATTGCTTTTCCCATTCTGTTACGAATGTAGTCATTTTCCTATCTCCTTTTTAACTGATTTCCTTCTTCAAGAAAGAAGTGCACTCCTGCTATGGATATGCACTTTCTCCTTGCTTCATTACATATATAATCCGCCGTTAATATTTAACTGTTGACCAGTGATATACGCTCCATCACGGCACAAGTATACAACACCTTTTGCAATTTCATCCGCTTGTCCGAAACGTTTCTTTGGAATCTTAGAAACGATTTTTTGACGAACATCTTCCGGCACTTCTGCTACCATTTCTGTATCAATGAATCCTGGGCAAATCGCATTCACTGTTACATTTGTTTTCGCAAGTTCTAGCGCTAATGACTTTGTAAATCCTAACATACCAGCTTTTGCTGCTGAATAGTTTGTTTGTCCAAATCCACCAGCTTGTCCAATAATAGAAGAAATGCTAATGATTCTACCCTCTTCTGATTCTGTTATGTAAGGAAGTGCCGCACTCGTTGTATTAAATACACTACTTAAGTTTACATCGATTACGCGATCCCAATCTTCACGATTTAATTTTTTGAAAGTACGGTCTCTTGTAATACCAGCATTATTTACAAGAATATCTACCTTACCAAAATGATTCACAGCTTCATCTACAAGGCGCTTCGCATCTTCTAGCTTAGAAACATCTGCCTGAACTGCATATACATCATGACCTTCTGTTCCTAATTCATTCACTAGATTTTCAGCCGCTTCTTTACTGCTATTATAGTTAATAACAACCTTTGCTCCCTCTTTTGCTAATGCTACTGTAATCGCTTTACCAATTCCTTTTGCCCCACCTGTTACGATTGCTACTTTACCATTTAATTGAACCATTTCTATTCCCCCTTTATTGAATTTGTTAGATATAAGAATGCATCACCTTGATACATATTTTAAAATGATATTCTACATACAAACTATTTTCAGCTGTTCATACCATTCGTAAAAGAGGTTCTCCCTTTCCCTTTTTGAACGTATAAACAACACTTCTTAACTACTTTTTATTCTCTGGTTTCAGAGGCGCTTTCGCCACTTCTTTCCCTGGTTCCTGTAATTTTGCTAACACTTCATTTTGTTTTTCAAGTAATCCTAAAATCTTATCCACTTTATCTTCTAATGTACGAATATCTTGTTTCACTTTTGTTACATCACGTTTTAGCGTAGGAGATTGTCCTAAAGAATCTGCTTTTTCTTCCAAAAACTCTTCGATGTTATCAACTTTATTTTCTAAGTTAATAACAAGCGTAGCTACTCTTGCGATATCGTCTTGGGTTGGCATGTTCACTTTTTCTAAATAGCCTTTTGTTGCATCATTCAACATCTTCTGATAAAACAAATTCAAATCTAGAACGCTTCCCATCCAAGCAGAATATTCTTCTGTTTTGATTGTTTCATTGAGCGTTTTTCCCCAAAATGTTTCGGTCTGTTCATAAGCTTCTTTCCATGCTTGTAGTGGATCGAATTTTTGATCAATCACTTCTCCTACACTCCTTTATTCGTTTTTGAAACAATTCAACCTATTCACTATTTTCCAATATTCTGAATAAAACTTCAAGTCTGTATTTTGTTTTTTTCTATATTCCAACAAATGTATTGACATAGAAAACAGATAGGTGTAAATTGCACTTATAAGCAAAAAATTCCATTTAACTGATTCATGAGGTGATGCACAATCATGCTACATAATGAACCAGAACAACAAGAAAGTTTGGAAACAAACCAAGCGAAACAACCAAACTCCATGCCAAAAAACTTCTTAGTTCCCTTCTTACTTCTCTGTCTAAAAGACTGGAGTCTTCACGGTTACAAACTGATTCAAATGCTAATGGATATTGGCTTTTCTTCCGTTGACCAAGGTAATGTTTATAGAACCTTGCGCAAGTTAGAAAAAGAAAACCTCATATCTTCCACTTGGGATACAAGTGAAGGAGGGCCAGCAAAGCGAATTTATTCTTTAACAGAATATGGAGAGCAATATTTAGCAACATGCGCGACCTCTTTTGAACATTACCAAAATATGTTGCGAACATTCTTCACGTTATACACCAATGCATTCTTTCCATTTTCTACTTCTCCAGAAAAGGATGAAAAAAAATCTTCATCTTCACCTGGTGGTACAGCAGAATAATCTGCGTTCACAATATGCAAAAAAATATTTGGAGGTCAAACCATGGAAACTAAACCATACGAACTGGTCGATGCATTTTGGAAAAATTGGTCACATTCTCTTTCCCTTTTCTCTTCAGCAGGGAAACAATTGGAGCAACTTACTTTAGAAACTTTAAAACAACAGCAGGATGCTTTGCATAAATTAACAGCAGGAGTAGATGAACTCGAAAAAGAACTACAACAATTCACTACTCAATTTAATAGTCAATATACAGAATACGTGAAGCAATTCACAGGCAACTCCTTAAATGAACAAATTAACGAATGGCAAGAAAAATGGAACGAACTTTCTAATCATATTCATCAACTTACTGTGTCTCCAACAAAAACATCTTTATCGATTCTTACTCAAACGAACGGCAAGTTTGAAGAAACAACAAAACAATTCATTGAACAACAACAACTTCAACGTGACGAGGGTCAAAAACAATTAGAAGGTTTTTTGGAAGAATTCAAATCTACACAACTGGAACTCGTAAAAAAGTTCGAGGAAAACTCAAAAAATCTATTTACTTCCATCAAGTAAGGAAAATGTGGCAGCTTACCGCAGAACAAACTAAACTCTTTCTTCCTCCCATTGCATCAAGATGGCTTACATTTTTCGATATGGAAAAGAAGGAGGAAAAAATGAATCCATTTCAAGAAGCGCAGTCTGTTCCAGAGCTTCATTATGATGAGATTCAAGTTGGCGATCAAGCATCCTTAACAAAAACGATTACCAATGAAGACATTATCACTTTTGCAAAACTGACCGGGGATGTAAATCCAATTCATATTCTGGACTCTTTTGCAAAAACAACAATGTTTAAAGAAAGAATTGCACATGGTATGCTTGTTTCAGGATTTATTTCGACCATTCTCGGAACAAAATTACCAGGAAAAAACACAATTTATTTATCACAAAATGTATCATTTCGTGCACCTGTAAAAATTGGTGATACCTTACGCGTAGTCGCAGAAGTTATCAAAAAACGTGATGATAAAAAAATTATTACGTTGCAAACAAATGTATATAATCAATGGAATGATATAGTTGTCGAAGGTACAGCAACAATAATGAAAAAAGAGTAGCATGTGTGCTACTCTTTTTTCGTATCCAATAACTTCTAATCTCACCGATTACTTCCGTGTATGACCAAACATATAACACATACACTAACGATACCAGTTTATACAGTGAGCTAGCTTGTATCAGCAAAACATTCCTTTACTGCTCATTAAAAACAAATAAACTGGAATATAAATTAGGATGTGTTATCAATGGTAAAAACAAATAAATTACTTGTTCCTGGTGCTGAGCAAGCGCTAGAACAATTTAAATATGAAATTGCACAAGAGTTTGGTGTAAGCTTAGGTTCGAATACAGCATCTCGTTCTAACGGATCTGTCGGTGGCGAAGTAACAAAACGTCTCGTTTCCTTAGCACAACAACAATTACGTGGATAATTCTATAAATAATTGATTCAGGGGCAGATATATTCTGCCTCTTTTCCTTTTCAACATACATTGTAATTCTTTTTGACATACTACAAAGAGCAAGCCGAAAGGAAAGGTATATAATATGAAACGGATTAATATTAAAATGAGTCCTCCTCGTGTACTTACGTTATCTTTTATTGCACTATCCATTATCGGAACATGCCTATTAAAACTGCCTATCTCCACTACAACTTCAATTTCTTGGCTAGATGCATTATTTACAACTGTTTCTGCATTTACAGTTACAGGACTCGGCGTTGTTGACACCGGAAAAGTGTTCACCCTATTTGGGCAACTTGTCATTTTAACACTCATACAAGTTGGCGGTCTCGGCATTATGAGCTTTGCTATATTAATCGCGATTATGCTCGGGAGAAAAATCGGTCTCCAAAATCGAATTTTACTACAGCAAGCATTAAATCAAACAAATATCGGCGGAGTGATTCGTCTCGCAAAATCATTATTTCTATTTTCTTTTACCATTGAATGTTTCGCTACTCTTCTTCTTGCTTTTGAATGGGTTCCAAAATACGGTGTTTTTAACGGACTATATTATAGTTTTTTTCATGCCATTTCAGCATTTAACAACGCCGGATTTTCCATTTGGACTGATAATTTAATGTCACAATCTCATAGTATACTCGTCAACATAGTCATTTCCTCTCTCATTATTTTAGGCGGAATTGGTTTCACAGTCATAGTGGATATAAAAAGAAAACGCAACTTTAAGAACCTTACATTACACTCTAAACTTATGCTCTCATCTACTCTTATTGTAAATATTGCTGCTACAATTTTAATTTTTATATTTGAATTCCATAATCCAATTTCTATGAAAGGATTTACACCGTTTGAAGAAGGACTAGCAGCCTATTTCCAAGCTGTTTCCACACGTACAGCTGGCTTTAATACTGTAGACATGGCACAATTAACAAAACCATCTCTTTTACTAATGATGTTGCTCATGTTCATTGGAGCTGGTAGTGCTTCAACAGGTGGCGGCATTAAATTAACAACCTTTTTAATTATGCTACTCGGGGTTCTTAAATTTTTACAAGAGCAAGATGACATTGTCATCTTTAAAAAATCAATAAAAGATGGTTTGATTGTAAAATCACTTGCCATTGTAGTCATTTCAATCTCATTTATTTTTTTCGCCATATTAATTTTAAGTATCACCGAACAAGTTCCCCTCTTAATGAGTGCCTTTGAAGTATTTTCGGCATTTGGGACTGTTGGTCTCAGTATGGGACTTACCTCGAAATTGACAATAATCGGAAAGATAACCATTATCTTTATGATGTTTTTTGGAAAAATGGGTCCTTTAACATTAGCATTTTCTTTTGCACATAAAAAACAAAGAAAGATAAAATATCCAAACGAAGACATTTTAACAGGTTGACAAACATTTACATTATCCATATAATGAAAATACAATAGCATATTTCCAAAGGGGAGTAGCGTCCAAGAATATATTCTTGGAAACAAAGTCGTCATTACGTAGAACTCAGTTCTTCCGGCTTTGTTGGCATTTTTATTACATATGTCTAGCAAGACCTTTGCCTATCAACGGCAGAGGTCTTTTTTGTATTCTTTTCCAATTCCTTCCGTCGTTGATAGGTTGGAGTATGGGGAAACTAAACAGTGGGGAAACCTCTTCACTTGTTTAGGATTTATACAATTGAGAGGAGAATGTACATGGATGTATCATTATTATTGGAGTATGGTTGGGTATTGCTTATCTTAATTGCACTAGAAGGAATTTTAGCAGCAGATAACGCTCTAGTCCTTGCCATTATGGTAAAACATTTACCAGAAGACAAACGAAAAAAAGCATTATTTTACGGATTAGCAGGAGCTTTCGTGTTCCGTTTTGGATCATTGTTTATGATCTCTTTCTTAGTCGACGTATGGCAAGTGCAAGCACTGGGGGCAATTTACTTAATGTTTATCGCTGGTAACCATTTATTCAAAACATATGTTAAAAAGAATACACATGAAGAAACTGAAGAGAACGAAATAAAGAAAAAACAAGAAAACTTTTGGTGGACAGTATTTAAAGTTGAAGTTGCCGACATTGCGTTTGCCGTTGATTCTATTTTAGCAGCTGTTGCATTAGCGATGACTTTACCAAAAACAGGCCTTGGTACAATTGGTAGTCTTGATACAGGACAATTTCTTGTTATTTTTACAGGCGGGCTCATTGGTTTAATCATTATGCGATTTGCTGCATCTGCTTTCGTACAAATATTAAAACGTAAACCAGGATTAGAAACTGCTGCATTCTTAATTGTTGGTTGGGTTGGTGTGAAACTAGCAGTTTATACGTTAGCACACCCTGCTTTAAATGTTATTCCACACAGTTTCCCAGAATCAGCACCATGGAAAATTGGATTTTGGATTGTACTAATTGGAATTGCAATGGGTGGTTGGTTCTTATCTAAAGATACAAGTGTCCAAAATACACAAAAGAATTTGGATGAAAAAGCGCTGTAACAACAGCGTTTTTTCATTTACCTGACACTAAATAGTCCCCCCTTCAAAAATAGATAGAGGATAACTAATCCATTTGCCATCCTTGAAAGATAACACCCAAATGATAGAAGTTTCATTTTATTACATAAAAAGTTGCCATTTCCCTCTATTTTTACAAACATATGATATGATACCACGATTTGTTAACGCTTTCATTCAGAAGGTATGTCCTTTTTGTGAAATATTGCACAAACTTATTGAAACTAAGAGTAAATACGTGTACCTTATTCATATGAGGAGTACTTATAGACAATGTACTAAAGGAGCGTATTATTATGCTAGAACAAGGATTAGCTTACGTTGTACAACTTGCGCAGAAAAAGAAACAAATGTTGGATGCAAATCCAATGCAATATTTCATTCGCGCTGCACTAGCTGGCATCTATATTGGTTTTACTATTGTACTATGTTTTAAATTAGGGAATTTCTTCAATGTTGTAAATTCACCCGCAACATATTTAGCATCTTCTATGTTTTTTGGAATTGCACTTATATTAATTATATATGGCGGAGCTGAATTATTTACAGGAAATACAATGTATTTTACAGTCGCAACTCTGCGAAAAGAAACAACAATTGGCGATACACTTCGTAATTGGGTCGCTTGTTATGCAGGTAACTTAGCAGGTGCAGTATTTTTTGCATTGTTATTTTACGCAACTGGTATTTTCCAATCAATCAATCATGGTCATTTAATGAGTACAGTCGTTGCAGTAAAAATGGGAACACCTACAATGCAATTATTTTTCAAAGCGATTTTATGTAACTGGCTCGTGTGCCTTGCATGTTTCCTACCTTCTCAAGTAAAAGGAGATACAGCAAAAATACTTATTATGATGTTTCTTGTCTTTACTTTCTTCTTATCCGGTTATGAACATAGTATTGCAAACTTATCATTATTTGCACTATCTTTAGTATCACCACATCCTGATACAATTTCTTTCGCTGGTGCTATCCATAACTTAATTCCGGTTACAATTGGCAACATTATCGGCGGATCCGTATTCGTTGGGATGGTATATCATTATTTAACTCAAAAAAATCCAGAACCTAAAGCGGCAGAAGATAACCTAGAAGCAGTTCAACAAGAAGAAATCATCCCTTTACAAGCACAGATGAAACACTAAAAAAGTTCCAAGGATCCCCTTGGAGCTTTTTAACTTCCAGTACATTTCACCTGTATATTTGAGGAAATCTCTCTCGTTTCTTTTCCTTTATTTATCCGCTCTAACATGTACTGCATACCAATTGAATCATTTGTATGTAAATGAATTTCCTGTACATAAAGGCCTTCCGTACAAAAAACTTCTAAAAAATCCAAACCATTTTTCTGACGCCATCCCATATTATAATCGAGCGATATAATATCTACATCAGAATTGCGCAAAAAATTTAAAGCAGTTTCGACTGTTGTCGCTAAGACATAACCAAAGGGGCAAGGTCTTTGATCATCCATATACACTTTCATTTTCTACTTCTCCTTTATCCCGCTATTTGCGGACAGTAATACCTCCACTGGTTACAGTTTTACTTTATTCCAGATATATCATAGCCAAATAACATATTGTTCCAAGTGCAATAAACGGTCCGAATGGCAATGGTTGTCTTGATGTAATACGCTTGAGTAACATACCAATTCCAAAGAAACAAAGACTCAAACTAGAAGCACAACAAAGCACAATAAAAATTGCTTTCGCCCCTATTATAAATCCAAGTAGCGAAAGTAATTTCACATCACCTCCTCCAAGTCCATTCGGAAATAGAATTTGAACGAGATATAACACAATAAATATCGTTCCTCCACCAATCAAGCCCTCCCACCAAGGAACGAGTGAAATAAAAATATGTTCTATTACAAATAAACAAGCAAAAGAGAATAAAATTACATCCGGGATTAACATATAGAACAAATCTGTCATTGTAATGATAATGAGTAAAGAAAGTAACGTCCATATAAGAATTAGTTCTTTATCCATTCCAATCACATACGTAAAAAAAAGAAATGCTCCCCCTGTTATCACCTCAAACAATGTATAAATAAAGGGTACTTTCATTTTACAATGAATGCAGCGACCTCTTTGTAAACAAAAAGAAATAATTGGAATAAGCTCTTTCGGCCTTAGCGTATGACGACAATAGTCACAATAAGAACGAGGAGCAATAATAGATTGTCCAATAGGAATGCGTACTGCTACAACCGTATAAAAAGAACCTAGCACCGTCCCTATTAAAAAAGCATATAAATAAAATATCACACCATCCTCTCCTTCCCCAAAAAAATATAGCAAAAAGAGAGCGACACTTCCATTTCGCATTATCTTTGTTCTAATAAAAAAGCAGGCCATTTCTTAGCCTGCTTTTCCCCATTTTACACTACAAAATAATATGCTTTTAATGGTCCATGTACACCTACAACAAGATTCATTTCAATATCAGCTGAGTTACTTGGACCTGTAATAAAGTTAATACAAGATGCAACTTCTTCTCCATTCTCTACACGCGTATTCATATCATGAACCGCTTGTGTAATACGTGGTACAATTGTTTCACGTGGAATGATTGCAAAATAAATCGTAGGCAAGAAGTGTAAAGAACGACCTTGTCCTTTATGACTTTGCACGACAATTGTACCGGATTCTGCTAATGTGTAATCACTAAAAGCAATACCGATATTTGCTTTTTCAGCCAAGCGAATATTTTCTTCTTTTTTCTCTGGATTCCAAGTGTTTACTTCAACATTTTCGTTCGGAAGTTCTGTAGAAAATAGAGCATTCAAACCGTACGTATCAAAACGTTCGTCCCCCGATAATAAAATAGGTCCGCCGCCGTTTTCAGTAATTACTTTTCGAACTACTGCACTCAGTTCATCCTTTGTTGTTTCAATTACAGTCGTATGAATGTTGGTACATTGTTTTTTGAATACTGCTAACAATTCTTCCTCTGAATAATCTTTCAACGTTTCTACGTTTACATTATTCTTCCATACTGGACGCTGTACTCCTTCTGTTTTACGCGCACGCCCAAGTTCTTTCGCAATGTTGTCTAAAAAGGAATCACGGTTTTGAATTGTCCCTGTCATCAGTCATTCCCGCCTTTCTTATGATCTTTATACCAATCACGGAATCTTTCTTTACTTGGAGCTGGGAACTCGCGAATATCCGTCCAGTTTTTCAGCGGCCCTACACCTTTCGTTACACGATTACCAGACGTAAATGGACTCATAGCAGCCGGAGCAATTTTAGATCCCATTTTGTATAAAGATGCGGAAGACGCACCCATACTAAACATCTTCATTGCTAATTTTTCTGCAAGTGGCGCTCGCCCTTCTTTCTCAACAATGACTTGGCGATGTTTTAATAACAAGTCATGCAATGGAATTTTTACCGGACAAGCTTCTGTACACGCTCCGCATAAACTAGAAGCATACGGAAGCTCTTTATAATCATCATATCCACCTAAAAGTGGTGTTAATACTGCCCCAATTGGACCAGAATAGATGGATCCATAAGAGTGACCCCCAACATGACGATATACAGGACATACGTTTACACAAGCTGCACAGCGAATACATTGCAACACTTGACGGAATTCAGAACCTAAAATTGTAGAACGTCCATTATCAACAACAACTAAATGAAATTCTTCTGGTCCGTCTACTTCCTCTTCCTGAATCGGTCCTGCTACCGTTACATAACTTGTTAATTTTTGACCAACCGCACTGCGGCACAGTAAACCAACAAGAACATCTAGTTCTTCCATAGTTGGAACCATACGTTCCATACCCATTACCGCGATTTGTGTTTTGGGAATAGACATAACAAGGTCAGCATTTCCTTCGTTTGTTACTAGACAAAGAGAGCCTGTATTTGCAACTGCAAAGTTACATCCCGTTACCCCAATTTCAGCATCCATAAATTTTTCACGAAGTTGTTTACGAACAAACTTTGTCATTTCATATGGATCATCAGAATTTTCATACCCAAGCTTTTCTTTAAACACATCACGAATTTGCGTTCTGTTTTTATGAAGTGCTGGTGCAATGATATGAGATGGTGGATCGTTATCTACTTGTAAAATGTACTCACCTAAGTCACTCTCTAATACTTCACAGCCAATTTCTTCAAGTGCATGGTTCATGCTAATTTCTTCCGTTACCATCGACTTTGATTTTACAACTTTTTTTGCTTGCTTCTTCTTTGCTACCTCTTGAATATACTGTGCTGCTTCTTCTTTCGTTTTTGCAAAGAAAACATGCCCGCCTCTTTTAGATACATTTTCACTCAGTTGCATTAAATAGTAGTCTAAGTTTTCTAACGTATGCTGACGAATTTGTTCACCAAGTTCACGCCATTCTTCCCAGTTTCCTAATTCATCGGCTGCTTTTAAGCGATTTGTATATAAACGCGTTTGTGCAGAAGATACTGCCCCGCGCATAAATGAATCTTGAATTCCATCGCCAACGCGATCATTAAATTTTTTCTCACTGATTTTCATAGACATAGCTTATGTTCCCCCTTCATGAGCGACTATTCAATACCTCAGCAATATGCATTACTTTTACTTCTTTACCTAAGCGCTCAATACGTCCGCCAATGTTTAACAAACACCCACAGTCAGCACCAATTAAATAATCAGCACCTGTTTCCATCACACTATCCACTTTCTCATCTACCATTTGTTCAGAGATTGGTGTCATTTTAACTGAAAACGTTCCCCCAAAACCACAACAATTTTGTACGTTTGGTAGTTCTTTTACAGTTAGCCCTTTTACATTTGATAGTAAAATCCCTGGAGCTTCTTTTACTCCTAGCAAACGTGTCATATGACAAGATTTGTGAACAGTCGCTGTTCCTTCTAAGTGCGCACCAACATCTGTAACTTTTAACACATCAACAATAAATTGTGTTAATTCATATGTTTTATCTGCTACTTTTTGTGCACGAGGTGCCCATTTCGGATCATCTTTAAAAACGTGTGGATACTCATGAAACATTGTCGCACAAGAACCAGATGGTGTAACGATATATTCTGCATCTTCGAAAGTTTCAATCATATGCTTCATCGCTTCTTTTGCTGCTTCTACATGACCGCTGTTATATGCTGGTTGTCCACAGCAAACTTGAGCTTCTGGAAATTCAATTTCACACCCTAAATGCTCCAACAATTCAACCGTTGCTTTACCAACATTTGTTTCAAACATATCAACTAAGCAAGTAACAAACAAAGTAACTTTCATAATTATAATTCCCCCTCATTACAACTTCGCCAACAATCATATGGTCATCAGATGACTTAACAGAAAGAAGAAGCTAGGCATAATTGACCTACCTAAACCTCTCCCTAAAAAGAAAACGCTTACTCAATCTTTCTCTATTCTATCAGAAAAATGAAATTTTGAAAGACTAAATCACGAATTTATATCTTGTCTACCTGTGACAATATGCTCTACATTTGTTAAATGATTTAGCATTGCTTGCTGTGCAGATTCCACATCTTGTTTCAATACCGCATCATAAATAACTTGATGCTCTTCTAAAAGTCGTTCTGCTGTTGTTTGTTCACCATATAAAATAATGCGTCTCGACTCACCAATCGTCTCAGCAATCATTTCCGAAACATGATTCATAAGTTCGAGTAAGATGTTGTTATGTGAAGATTCTGCAATTCCCATATGAAAATGAAAGTCCGCTTTTTCACCAGCCCTTTCATTCCCCATGCTTTTTTCCATTTCATCTAACCAATGCTTCATATTTTTCAAATTATCTTCTGTACGTTTTACTGCTGCTGCCCGAACTGCCCCGACTTCAAGCACTTTTCGTACTTCCAATAAATCTAAAATATCTTCCTTCTTCATTAACAACATGTTATTTAAAGGTTTTGTCAATGCTGAAGAATCGAAGTTCTTCACATATGTTCCTTCCCCTTGTTTCATTTCAATTAACCCCATAGCTCGCAAGGCACTAAGCGCTTCACGAACTGCAGATCTGCCAACTTGAAACTGCTCGGCTAATTGATGAACAGGAAGAAGTTTGTCACCAGGTTTTAATGTACCATTTTTTATCATCGTTAAAATGGCTTCAGATACTTCTTCGTAAATTTTTTTCGGCTTAATAGATTTGTACTCCAGTTAAATCACCTCAGTATCATCCAAACAACAATTCAAACGATTTATAAGAACATAGCATCCATAACCATTTTAGAACGAATTAGTAAGAAGTACAAATGTTTTGTTCATAAAATAGCCATTTTTTTGTTATATAGAGGAAATTGATGGTTATTATACCCAGTAGCGGGTTGTAACTGGTATTTAATCTGGTATTATTCGCCTTCATTTCCTATTTCCCCCTCTATTCACGAATAGTAAGACCCCCCACTTCAAAACGTGTTACGTTTAAGTGGGGAATTGACAACTAAAACATACTTCCTTCTTCATTCGCAGGTAATTTTATAATAACCGTTGTTCCCTTTCCTTTTTCACTTTCGACTCGCCATTCTCCGTCATGGATATGCACGATTTGTTTGACAATCGCAAGACCAAGACCTGTTCCACCATGCCTGCGACTTCGCCCTTTATCAACCCGATAGAAACGTTCGCCAAGCTGCTCTAAATGCTCAGCATCAATACCAATTCCCGTATCCTTTATTTTCAATTCACACTGCCTATCTTTTTTCTTCAATTGTATAGAAATGTTTCCATTTTGATTTGTATAACGAATAGCGTTGTCTAGCAAGTTATGAAGCACCTGTTGCATCCGATCCTCATCAATCGTTACAATAATATCTGGATCAAGATCCGTTGAAATATACAGCTCTTTTTCCATACATTTCAATTCGTACGTTTCTAATACATCTTCAATAAGCTGCGCAAATACAATCGGTTGTTTTTTTAATGGAAAATGGTCTCCTTCAAGTTGCGCCAAATCCAATAAATCATGAACAAGCCGTTGCATACGACCAGCTTCTCTATGAATGAGCTGTGTAAATTTTGATTGTTGCTGTCCCTTTGCAACTCCATCTAATATCGCTTCACTATACCCCTTAATATAACTTAGTGGCGTCCGCAGTTCATGAGAAACATTTGCTGAAAATTCCTTACGTTTGACATCTTCCATTTCTAATGAATTTGCCATTTTATTAAACGCTTTCCCTAAACGTCCTATTTCATCTTCCGACGAAATCGTAATACGCTCAGAAAAATCTCCTGTTGCCATATGATTTGCAACTCGTTCCATTTGTGAGAGCGGTTTTGTAATCGCAATAATAATTTTTCTACCAATCCATATTGTAAGTAAAATCATAACGAAAGCTAATGGAGCTAAAATAAGTCCCATATCATAGATTAAATCTTTAATACTCTTTAATGGAATATATGAGTACACAATCCCAACTAATTTCTTTTCTTCTAAAACAGGAATAACAACTCCCATAATATTACGCTCGAAATGTTCTTCATATCCAACCTTCGTAACGGTCTTTCCATCTAACAATGTTTGTCTATCACTCTCACTAATAAGGGAATGATGATGTACATCAAAAGGTATACAAGCACTTAAATCACGAGGATTACTAACGAAAAGTACATCCGCACTCGAGATACGATCAAATGCCTGAACTTTCTCTCCAAACGCTAACGTACCCTCGTCCTTTTTATATTGAGATACGAGCCTTTTCCCTTCCATTACTAACGAATCTTCAATGTTTTGAACATATAACTTTTCATATGAATATAAGGACACGAAATAAAGAAAAGAAACTGTTACACATACTGCACATACCACCGTAAGCCAAAGCTTTTGTACCATCGTAAACATGTTACACCTCAAATTTATAACCTACACCCCAAACTGTTTGAATGTAGTTTCCACTTTCTCCAAGTTTTAAACGCATCGTTTTCACATGTGTATCTACCGTTCTCGTACTTCCTGCGTAATCATATCCCCATACTTTTTCAAGTAATTGCTCACGACTAAACACTTGTCCATTATGCCCGCAAAGAAAATAAAGTAGATCAAACTCTTTTACAGTAAGAGAAATAGGCTCTCCGTCTATTTCAATTCGACGACTTTTTTCGTTAATTACGATTGGACCAAATTGAAGTTCTTCTTCTTGTTGTTCTTGCTTCGTATATCTTCTTAATACAGCTTCCATACGAGCAATGAGCTCACCTGGACTAAATGGCTTTACAATATAATCGTCCGCTCCCATCCGTAAACCATTAACGCGGTTCCATTCTTCTCCTTTTGCTGTTAAAAAAATAATTGGTACATCCGATGTTTTTCGAATTTCTTTACAGACTGAAATTCCATCCATCTGTGGCATCATAATATCTAAAATAACAAAATCGTAATGATCTGTATCAAGCATATGAAGCGCATCTTTTCCGTTCTCTGCTTCTCCCCATTCATATCCGAAATTATCTAAATACATGCCAACAAGCTGTCTCATATCACTTTCATCATCTACAAGTAATACTTTATGTTTGTTCATCTCTCTCTCCCTTCTCGCTGCGTAAGTTGAAACGGTCCCTTTCCAACCGCAATCGTTTGTTTCACTTTCATTTTCTGAATATCAATTACATACACTTCATTACTATCATAGCTAGCTACATAACCTTCTTTCCCACTTTTCAAAAAAGCAAATGGATTAGATCCTACCTCAAGAGCTCCTACTTCTTGATATGTTCGCGCATCAAATTTTCTTAATGTATTTGATCCATGACTTAATGCATACACGAATTTTTCATCTCCCGCAAGACTAACTGGCATAAATGGTGCATGTAAAGAGCGAACCATCTGTCCATCTGCTAAAGAATAAACCAATACTTTCTCATTCACTTGCTTCCCATCTCCATGTCCACCAATCCATATTTCCTTTCCATCAGCGCTGACCATTGCCCCTGTTGATGCTGGTGGTACCATAAATGAATGCACAACTTTCTTTTGGTCTAAGTCAATTGTTGATAACTGTGTATCATAAAAATTTAATACATGTAATTGTTTATCATTCTGCACCATTGTTAGCGGGCCTTTTCCTACCGAAACACTCTCTGTCTCTTTTCCATTTATTGTAAAGAATCGTATTTTTTGTTCATTTTGATCAGCCATAAATAATTGTTTTCCATCATTTGATACGATGACATTCGTAATTCCTTTTCCCGTTTTCCATTTGTTCACTTCGTTTCCTTCTGTTAACGAGTATATATATGCATATTCTAACTGCTTACCATATACAAGCATGTCTTCCCCACTTGGCAGCAGCACGATTCCTGTAATAGGTTCTTTTAATTCCCATGTTGTTAATGTCTTTTTCGACTTTTCGTCAATAAAGCTAACGCTACCCTCTTTAATATTTGTTGTTATGATGATACTTTTATTTTTAGCAATCGGTGTATATGAATTCCCCTGACATCCTGCTAACAGAAACAAAAAACATAGCAGAAAAAAGTATTTCTTCAAAAGATTCCCTCCATCTTTAGATGATTTCGTTATAATTGTAAAATAGCAAATATTTGTGAGGAAAGTGTGAAATCTTCCTAGTCTTAATAAAACTACATATATAATGTACAACAAATAGAAATAGAGGTGTGCAAATTATGCTTTTTCCCGATTTAGCAAACAAAATTGTCCGTGAAGTTCGAAGGCTAATTACTGAAAATATTATAATTATTGATATACAAGGCACAATTATCGCTAGCACAAATCCAGCACGAATTGGACAATTTCATGAAGGCGCCCTTCGCTGTGCGAAAGAAAAGAAAACTGTCATCATTACAAAAGAAGATGAACGATATTTACAAGGGGTAAAAGCAGGAATGAATCTGCCTCTCCTTTTCCATGATGAAGTAATTGGCGTTATTGGCATTACAGGTGAACCCGAAAACATTTCACAATACGGGGAAATATTACGAAAAATGACCGAATTATTAATTCATGAAAATTATTTTTTAGAACAACTAGAACTCGAGCAACGTTCCTATGAAGCTTTTGTTTTTGATTGGTTGCAAAGCAATGATTGGTCTCCTAGTTTTCTCGACCGTGCGAAAACACTCGGTATCGATTTACATAAGAAAAAACAACTTATTTTATTTTCATTTGATCAAGATGATACAATGCTACAACGGAAAATTTGGCAGCATATTCGTAACTTGTTAGCTAAAGAGGAACTATTTGTACGCTGGGGAAATGACCGTTTTATATTATTTACAACAATGGAAGCAAAGAAAAGAACTTTTCAATTTTTAAAGAGATTGAAACACGATTGTGAATCTTTATTTCCGATTATACTATATATTGGTATTGGACAAACAGTAATGCCAAATGAAATGCATGTATCATACGAACAAGCATTGCGTGCGCTTTCGGTTGCCTTTAAAACACAAGGCATTATATTTAATGAAGATTTACGTTTAGAAATGTGTTTACAAGATATTACCGCTAACACTCGTGAAGAATTTCTTCAACGCACCATTTATCACTTGCTACCTGCAACTGAACTCATGCAAACACTACGCTTATTTATCGATCATAATCAATCCTATAAACAAACAGCAGAACTGTTACACATTCATATTAATACATTACATTACAGACTTAAAAAAATAGAAGATTATACAGGACTTGACCCAAAACAATTTAAAGATTTAATTATTTTATACTTTGCACTTCTTTTATTAGATAATCATACAAAAAAAGACAGCAAAAACAATTAATCTTCAGTTGATTATACATAGAAAGAAATCCCCTACTTTTTTATGATTATAATGAAAACACTGTTACAACGTGTATATTCTTATTTTCATCATTCAGTAAATAGTCACTGAATGATGAAATGAGTCAAACTCTTATGAATAGGATAAACAAGTTAACAGTTTGAGGGGGATTTTCTAATGTTAGAACAACATATTATTGATTCATTCGTATCCATTGTTGGCAAAGATAATGTAGATACGTCCAACATGGGACGTTTAACGTATAGCTACGATGCAACTCCAAATTTCCAAGCGATGCCCGATGCGGTTGTCGCACCACGCAACACGAACGAAGTAGCTGAAATATTAAAAGTATGTAACGATCATAAAGTTCCAGTTTACGTACGAGGCTCTGGAACAAACCTTTGCGCAGGAACATGTCCACTTGAAGGCGGAGTTGTTCTTATCTTCCGCCATATGAATCATATTTTAGAAATAGATGAAGAAAACTTAACAATTACCGTGCAAGCTGGTGTCATTACACTTGATATTATTAAAGCAGTGGAAGAAAAAGGGCTATTTTATCCACCAGATCCAAGCTCTATGAAGATTTCTACAATCGGTGGGAATATCAATGAAAATTCCGGTGGCTTACGCGGTTTAAAATACGGTGTAACACGAGATTATGTTATGGGCCTTGAGATTGTCTTGCCAAATGGTGATATCATTCACACCGGTGGTAAATTAGCAAAAGATGTAGCTGGCTATGATTTAACTCGCCTATTCATCGGCTCTGAAGGCACACTTGGTGTTGTAACAGAAGCCATTTTAAAACTTGTTCCAATGCCTGAAACAAAGAAAACAATGCTTGCATTATATCAAGACATCAATGAAGCCGCTCGTGCTGTATCAGCAATTATTGCCAATAAAATTATTCCAGCAACACTTGAATTTTTAGATCAACCAACAATTGAAGTGGTAGAAGAATTTGCACAGATTGGTTTACCAACAGATGTAAAAGCAATTCTCCTAATCGAACAAGATGGCTCTCCTGAAGTTGTGAACCGCGATATTGAAAAAATGGCTGAAGTTTGCCGTTCTATGCATGCGGTTGATGTTCGTATTGCAAAGGATGAAACAGAAGCAGATGCACTCCGTACAGCGCGTCGCAGTGCGCTCTCTGCTCTAGCAAGACTGAAACCTACCACAATTTTAGAAGATGCTACTGTACCACGTTCTCAAATTGCTCCTATGGTTGAAGCAATTAATGCCATCGCTAAAAAATATGATATTTCTATTTGTACATTTGGGCATGCTGGTGATGGAAACTTACATCCAACATGTATGACCGATGCTCGTAATGCTGAAGAAATGCACCGTGCTGAACAAGCCTTTGCAGAAATTTTCGAAAAGGCAATTGAACTTGGTGGTACCATTACAGGTGAACATGGCGTTGGTGCCATGAAAGCTCCTTATTTAGAGTTGAAATTAGGAAAAGAAGGCATCGCTGCTATGAAAGGTATTAAGCAAGCTTTCGATCCACATAACATTATGAATCCTGGAAAAATGTTTGCCAAGGACTCTCGTAAAAGAGTGGTGGTAGAAAGATGACAACATTAAATAAGGGACAGATTCAAAAAGCATTTAAAGCACGCCTGAATGAAGATGAATTATTAAACTGTATGCGATGTGGATTTTGTTTACCAACTTGTCCTACCTATATTCAATCTGGATATAAAGAGTCTCATTCCCCGCGCGGTCGTATCGCTTTAATGAAGGGCATTGTCGATGGATTAATTGAGCCGGATGAAGATATTGAAAATACATTAAATGTTTGCCTTGGGTGCCGCGCTTGTGAACCTGTTTGCCCATCTGGCGTAAATTACGGACATTTATTAGAAGAAGCACGCGATATTATGAATCAAAATAAAAAGTTCTCTATGCCCGTCAAAGCTGTTCGCAAAATTGTATTCGAAGGCTTATTCCCGCACCAAAACCGCATGCGAACATTAACAGGACTAATCGGTTTTTATCAACGCTCTGGCTTACAAACGTTAACACATAAAACAGGCATTATGAAGTTGTTCCCAGAAACACTCGCAACAATGGATCTCGTCTTACCAAAAGTACCTAAGATGAAAGAAATGAAAAATCGCCCTGAATTTTTACCAGCTGAAACAACAAAGAAAAAACGTGTTGCTTTCTTTACTGGCTGTTTAATGGATACAATGTTTTTGGAAACAAACAACGCTACGATGAAACTCCTTCAACTTGCTGGCTGTGATGTTGTGATTCCAAAAGAACAAAGTTGCTGCGGAGCACTACATGGTCATGCCGGAGAAAAAAGTGGCGCAAAAGAGCTTGCAAAACGAAACATCCAAGCCTTTGAAGATTTAAAAATTGATTATATTATTACAAACGCCGGTGGTTGTGGCGCGTATCTCGTAGATTATGACTACTTATTAAAAGATGATCCAAAATGGGCAGAACGCGCAAAACAATTTGTTACGAAAATAAAAGATATCACTGCTATTTTAGTAGAATTAGATTTTCATAAACGAACTGATTTACGCCTTCCTCCGCAAATTATTACGTATCAAGACTCTTGTCACTTGCGTAATGTCATGCGGACATCTTCTCAACCTCGTATGCTCTTACAAGCAATTCAAGGTGTGACATATCGTGAAATGAAAGAAGCGGATCGTTGCTGTGGTTCTGCTGGTATTTATAATATTGTACATTCGGAATTATCCATGGAATTTTTAGATTACAAAATGGAACGTGTTCATGAAACCGATGCAACAACAATTGTCACTGCAAATCCAGGGTGCTTACTACAAATGAAACTCGGCATTGAACGTGAAAAGCTTTCTCATAAAATGAGAGGTATTCATATTGTAGATTTATTATTAGAAGCAATTGAATCAAACTCGTAATATATGTAACAATGTGAAAACGGCTATCTCTTTCTTCTATGTAAAGAGATAGCCGCTTTTTTATTCGCTACAAGATTAAAAATATGTTACCGTCTATAAAAAAAGAACAACAAAAAGATTACAACTTTGTAAAAAAGCATCCATTATATTCCTCAAAAAAATGGTAAAACCCTTGGTGTGAATGGTTTTCATCTTTCCTAAATAGGTAATTTCACCCAAAATATCACCTTTATAAGCAAGGCAGAAAATGCTGAAATTTCCTTTTACAATCTAGTTTTCTCGCATTTCATCTCTTATTTAAATCTAGGATAAAATAGGTAATTTTATAGTCTATGTATTTTTTTCCATCTTTTTTCCGGCAATTTGTATGCTACGATGAATTTGTCAGTCGGACAGGCTGTCAAAAATAAATCTGTGTGAGAACAGTTAAAAAACTTTTACATAGGGGGACACATATCATGAAAAAGCGTGTTTTATTATCTGTAGCAGCAGCAACTGCATTTACATTCGGAGCATCTACTCTTAGTGCCGAGGCAGCAACGGTACAACCATCCACAATAAAGGTTCAGAATATTCAGCATTCTAAAGTCTTTATGCAACATATGAATCAACAAGAATTACAAAAATACTTACAATCTATGGGAATTAACTCTCTAGCACAATGGAATCAAGTAAAATTCCAACAAGGGAACTGCTTCATTCCTGGTCAGCAACCAAACGTACCTACTACACCAGAGGTTACTAAACCAGAAACTACTAAACCGGTAGAACAAAAACCGGCTGAAGAAACAGCAAAACCAGAGGCTCAAAAGCCAGCTGAAAACAACAACAACAACAATACTAATAACAATGAAGCACAAAAACCGGCTGAAAATAAGCCAGCTGAAGAAGCAAAAGGCTCTTTAAGCGAATTTGAACAACGCGTTGTTGAATTAACAAATGCTGAGCGTGCAAAACAAGGCTTACCAGCATTAAAAGTTGACGCTGAATTAAGTAAAGTTGCACGTGCTAAATCTGAAGATATGCAAAAAAATAACTACTTCGATCATAATAGCCCAACATACGGATCTCCATTCGATATGATGAAGAAGTTCGGTATTTCTTATAAATCTGCAGGTGAAAACATCGCACAAGGCCAACGTACACCAGAAGAAGTTGTACAAGCTTGGATGAATAGTGAAGGTCACCGTGCAAATATTTTAAATAGCGGTTACACTCACATCGGTGTTGGTTATGTTGAAAGTGGAAACTACTGGACACAACAATTTATTACGAAGTAAGTATATGAATTAAAACCTTTCTTTTTAGAGGGGGAGAGAGGATCTGGCCACACATAGAAGCGGTCAGATCCTTTTTCTGTCCCATGCCATGTGAAACCAAAAGGAGACAATGAGTGCAGGTCTCCTTTTGGTCTTCATAGCCGCGACTTATATATTGGAAAATCAAAATGGACTTATATATATAAGGAGTCTCCTATTATAGAAGACTCCTTTTTTCCCTCTATTCGCGAGCAGTAAGACCCCCACCTCAAAATTCAGCGAAAACAAGACGTTAGGTTTTGGGATCAACTGCCCGGAAAAGCTCGATTGGTGAGGGCCGATAATCAGCGGGGGGAGATAAAGAAGCCCCCACTGATTAAAGTTTTACTTTATGTTTCATAATTTTCTAGTATATATGAATACAAAATACAACACATAAAAGCAATAGACCCACAGCTAATCACACCGATTAGTAGATACAATCCCCATTGTAGTTTCAAAAACAAACAAATTAATATGATAAGCGACATGTATTGAAAAATACGCTGACTAAACAAACGTATTTTCTGTAACACAATCGGCTCCTCTTCTTTTTTTCTTCCTTTTTTAAATCCTTTACTAACCATAAAAAGAAACGCGCTAATCCCTATTATAAGACCCGTTTGAAATGGTATATCTATTCCAGTGCCAATAGCAAGAATAAACATATGAATAAATAATAAAAATAGCGATACATTCTCTTTAAATCTCATCACAATATAGTGGTCATTCTCATTAAACTTATATACGTAACGTGAGATTATATACAACAGACCATGAAAAAAAACAATAAGATAAGGAATAAATAATACCACCACTTGCTTCCTCGCATATTCATTTGGTTCACCATTCTGATTCCAGTGCACCGCTAGATAATTCGGTAAATTTGGATATAGAAACAACGTAAATAGAAGGCCAGCAAAAAATATACCCATAATATATTTATATCTTACCAAGTAATCTTCACCTCTCTTTTCTATTTACGGCTTCGATTTTCACAAAAAATTTCCTGCAAAAAATATCTTTCTCAACTAAACAGAAAAACTTTACTTGTTCGACGTTTGGAAAGACTTCATGATGTTATTTAAATAGCTAGGAAGTGGAACCTCTACTGTTATCTCTTCTTTTGTAATTGGATGTAAAAATGCAATCCGCATAGCATGTAAGGCTTGACTTGACATATATGTGGATTGTCCACCATATAACGTATCACCAATTAGTGGATGACCACTATGACTCATATGAACGCGAATTTGATGTGTTTTTCCTGTCTCTAATTGTAACGTTACAAGCGTTACATCTTGATGCTTAAAATATTTCTCTACCCGATAATGCGTTACCGCTTGATCGCCTTTTAAAGAAACTCGGCGTCTTGTTGCATGATGTCGATCTCTTCCAATCGCTGCGTCAATTATCCCTTGCTTCTTTTTTACTTTCCCTTCCACCAATGCCAAATACGTTCTTTTAATGTTACGCTCCATTAATAACCGATCCATAATAGCACCAGCTATCCCATGTTTTGCAAATACAACGCCACCCGTTGTATCTTTATCTAATCGATGAATATGCCGTACTTTCGTCTCCACACCTTGCATTTGTAAATGAAAAGCAACAAGGTTTGCAAGTGTTCCTGTTCCACCTTTGCTAGAAGGATGCGTATCCATATGCGCAGGTTTATTTACAATTAATACGTGATCGTCTTCAAATATCACTTCTAAATCACCGAACTCCGGCTGGACACCATATTCTTCCTGGATAAACATATGAACTTGCAATTTATCTCCTTCTGCTAAAGGTTCACTCCATCGTTTTCGTTCTCCATTGACGATGATACCTTTTTCCATACGAAGTTGATGTAATAGTTTTTTGGGGACGCCCCATTCTTCTTTTAACAAAGAATCAATGCTGATACCGCTCCATTTAGCAGGAACCGTAATTTCACACCATTCTCCCTTTCTTTTCATTTCCATGCTTTATCCACCTTATTTCTATTGATTCTACTATTGTAACGGAAAATGATTCATTATGCATTGTTTAAAGCAAAAGACAGTCTATTGCATAGACTGCCCTCTAAGCACGTAATTTCTTCATTTCTCGTAACATTTGTTCTGCTTTTTGCTCATAAGATAAATCTTTAAAAAAATCTGCTAATCGCTTGTAGTCATTGTAAGCATCTAATAAATCATCTATCGTTTCTTCCTGAGAAACTTTTGGCTTCGATTTCATTTTCACCGGGTACCGATAACCGGACACCTCATGTATTTTATAATATTCTTCCTCCACTTGAATTACTTTCACAAGTTCCTCTTCTTCAGCATCCATTGTGTACCCATCAAATTCCCTCAGTAATTCATAAATAATATGAGTCCATTCATCTTTTGGGTAAAACCCTTTTTCTAGTCTATAGCCGACAATGCGATACATGTGCCCATCATTTTCTGCAAACTGTACAGTATCATTTAACTTAAATTTAAAATAGCGAAACATTGTCTTCACCTGCTTTTATATGTATTGTTCTTACCACATACTATTTGCAAAAAGAGGGTGATGCTATTCATAAAAAAAGCGCTCATCCTATAAGAGAAACTGCTAAAAAACGTTTCTTTTTGGGTGAGAGAGGAAATGAGAGAAGATCCACTTTTGTGTTCATATCTGCGATTGATATGTCAGTAAATCAAAATGAATATATATGGAAAGAATGGCGGATCAAAAAAGACCACTGAAAAACTTCCGTTTTTCAGTGGTCTCTCTACAAGATGAGCGCTTTTTTAATCCGATGATTTTACTTTTTTCTTTCGAAACGGCAGCCACCAGTTCCAATCTCCGAACATTTTCATTAAACTTGGTACAAGCATAAGTCGAATTATTGTTGCATCAAGAAAAATAGCAAGTGCCACACCGAGTCCCATTTGCTTTACTGGTAAAATATCAGTAAATGCGAATGCACCTGTTACAACAATCATAATGAGAGCAGCTGATGTAATGATACGACTCGTTGATACAAGCCCTTCTAACGTTGCCGTATCATTATCTCCTGTCTCTTCATACAATTCATGAATACGAGAAATAAGAAATACTTCATAATCCATACTTAAGCCGAACACAAGGCCGAATATAAAGATTGGTAACACGAATAAAACTGAACTTTCTTCCAATCCGAAATGTCCACCTTCAAATAGCCAAATCACAATACCAATGGTTGCACTTAAACTAAGCACATTCATCACAATGGCCTTAATTGGAATAAGTATAGATCGGAATGCAAAGAGCAAAATAAAGAAAGTGGAACCGAAAATGACAGACATCCCAACCACAACTTTATCTTTAATTTCATCCTCTAACTCTTGTTGAAATGTTGTCATACCACCTAAATAATACGTAATACTGTCATCTTTATACGTGTCTTTAAAATCACGAACCCATTGCTTCGCAGTTTCCGTCCTCGGCTTTGTATCCAAGGAAATTTGAAGAGTTGTTTTATTTCCTTTTGTATATGCTTCCAGTACAGGTTCCACTTGCGTACGCTGTGGGGATTGTAACAATGTAGCAAGCTGTTCAGGTTTCATACCGTTTAGTTCATCATATAGACTTTTTACTTTATATACATGCTTATCTTTTTTCAGTTTTTGAATAACATCTTCTAACTTCTGTAAATTTTCTTTCTCTATGACATTACTTTTCATCTCTAGTACTAGTGTAACATCAGCATGTGTTTTTACAATTTTGTTAAATGACTCTTCATACCTTTCATATGCAATTCGTGTATCACTTTTCTCTGGCAATGCTTCTACACCAGGAAATTGCAGATTAGCAGTGCGAAGCGGCAACAAACAGACAATAATAAACAATGTAACAACGATAATCATCATAATAGGATGCTTCATAACAAATTGAGCGAACTTACGCCACATATTTGAAGTGCGAGGTGCAGTTTGATCCCTTTTCAAGATTCGCTTCCCTATTAACGATAACAATGCCGGAAGAAGTGTAAGTGAAAATAACATACTCATTATAACAACAATCATCCCGCTAATCGCAACAGACTGAATATAATCAATTTCAAAGAAAAACAAACCGGATAAACCAACAAAAACACATAACCCTGAAAATACAATAGCACGCCCCGCTGTTTGATATGTGACAGCTATCGCCTCTTTTACTGTCCGATATGCCACTTCCTCTCGAAACCGATTCACAAACAGCAATGCAAAGTCAATTGATAGCGCAAGCCCAATCATAGGTGCAACATTTAATACAAAAATAGATAACTCTTTATCTACACCAATAAAATATAAAATGCCCATTGTACTAATAACACTCAGCGCCCCATTTAAAATCGGCAAGATGGAAGCAAGCAAGCTACCGAATGAAAATAGTAGTACAAGAAAGGCAATTGGCAATCCAATCATTTCTGCTACTTTCAAATCATTTTGTGTCCGCTCATTAATTTCTTCATTAATCTTTGGAAAACCTGTTGGTGATACTTTCAAAGTATCGTTACTTTCCTTTTCTATTTCTTTTGCAAATTGTAATGTCTTTTCATTCCGTTCTTTACTTGTTTTCCCGGAAAATAAAATTGTCGCATACGCAATATCGTCTTGTAACATTTCTTTATTTTCTAATGGATGATGGAATGAATCATACGTTTCTTTCGTTTGAATTCTTGTTGTAATGTCTTCGATTCTTTTTTGAAAATCCTCTTTTGAAATTCCTTTATTCTTCTGGAAAACAAGAAGGAGCGTATCTTGAGACTGTTTAAAATCTTTATCTAAAATTGCTTTTGTCGTTTGATAGTCTCCTTTTGTTTGGAAACCATCGCCCCCTAATACCCCTGGAAGTTTTGGTGCGAAAATGCCGAGTGCTATCGCTAACACAACTAATGTAATTATGACTGTATAGCGAAGTTGATAAAGAAAACTACCGAATTTCCCCCATTTATCTATTTTATGTACATTTGTCTTCACACATCTTCACCTACTTTATATAATTAGTGAATCTTTCTATATAAATCCATTTTAATTTTTCGACATATAAGTTGCTGCGACGAAGAACAAAAAGTGACCGCTACTTGTTTTCTCTTTCTGTTTTCATTTGGCATGGGGCTGAAAAAGGATCTGACCGCTTCTATCCACGGACGGATCTTCTCTTCCACCTAAAAAATGGTTTATGTCGGTTTTTTCATTTGGATTTATATATATTTTAGCACATATTACCATAATCAATTAGAGAATTTGGTATGAAAAAAAACGTCCGAAAAACCCAGTAATCTGAGCCTTTTCGGACGTGTCTCATCTCTCTTGATTCGTTCCAAATCGCTCCGAAAATAAGCGATGAAAATAAATAGCGATAATTAATGCCATACCACTTAAACAATAGCCAGCTAAAATATCAGTCGGATAATGTACAGATAAAATAATCCTACTTAATCCAATCCATATGATTAGCAATGCCATCGCAATCGTAATAACAACTTTCCCAGCCACATTTTTTACGTTTGCAGCAATGATATAAGCAAGAAATCCATACGTAATCATTGATAGCATAGCATGGCCGCTTGGAAAACTATATCCAAGGGCATCAAGCGCTTCATTTAAGCTCGGACGATCTCTTTTCATCATTTCTTTTATTCCTTTATTCACAAGATGTGTCATTAACACGGCCGTAGGATACACAATCATCGCGGCATAGTAACGTTTCTTCCAAAACACGAACAGACTAAGAATAAGCGTGCTTATAATCCCAATTGCAGATCCCATTTTTGTAAAATATGTAAAAAACGCAAGTGAACTTTCTGTTTGTAATCCTCTTACAAGATCTTTCACATATATATCAAGTGTTGTTATACCATCTGCTTGTACTCTCCAAGCAATGAGAGCAAATGCAGCAAACAACAAGAGAATACAAGCGAGCTCATATCGATGTAATTTTCGTTTCAAATTTTTCCTCCTATTATGAAAAAATGCGGTTCCTATTTAGAAACCGCATTTTATTATATATCCAGTTTGTTTTTCCAACACATAAATCGCGGCTATGAAAATAAAAAGGAATCTCCACTCATTTTCTCCCTTTGTTTTCACGCCGCATGGGGCGAAAAAAGGATCCGACCGCTTCTATGCCCGGCCGGACCCTCTCTCCCACCTAAAAGATTCAGTTCTCTGTTTCTATTTTCCTTTTGTTTTTAACTCTGTCCAGTAACGATCATACTCTTTTAATTTATTGTCTACATCAACAAGCCACTCTGTACGAGCTAATTCGTCTTTCGATAAGAAAATCATATGATTATCACGATACTCTTTACTGTGAAGTTCCCATGCTTTTTCATTTGGATTACTATATCCAATGGATTCATAGTTTTTCACACTTACTTTTTCATCCATTAAGTAGTTCATAAACTTCTCGGCAAGATCTTTATGTTTCGCACCTTTTGGAATTGCTAATGTATCCGCCCAAATTGTACCGCCTTCTTTTGGAACAACATACTCTACATCTTTATTATCTTTTGCAATGAACGCTGCATCTCCAGACCAGACTGTTCCAATCCAAGCATCCTCTGTAATAAACTTTTGTTTAATATTATCTGTATCAAATGCAAGTAAGTTAGGAAGTAATTTTTGCAAGTCAGCAGCTGCTGTCTTTAACTCTGCATCATTTTGCGTGCTGTTTGAAAATCCGTTCTTTTTCAGACCCACTCCTAACACTTCACGAGAATCATTTAATAAAGTAACATGTCCTTTATATTTCTCATTCCATAAGTCGCTCCAACTTGTTGGCGCTTCTTTTACATACTTTTTATTGTAAGCAATTCCTGTTACACCCCAAGTGTATACAAGCGAGTATTTATTCTCTGGATCAAATGAAGGTGTTTTAAAATTTGAAACAAGATTTTTTACATTTGGAATGTTCTTCTTGTCCAATGGCTCTAATAAATCCATTTTTGCCATCGTTTTAACCATGTAATCTGACGGTTGAATTAAATCATATTTTGCACCACCAGCTTGTAATTTCGCAAGCATTTCTTCGTTACTTGCGTATTTATCATAGTTAATTTTCACGTTATATTTTTTTTCAAAATCCTTTAACACTTGCTCATCAAAGTTATCAGCCCAGCTATAAATATTTAGCTCCTCTTTCTTTTCACCACAGCCAGCAAGTACACCGGCAACAAGGCTAAAGCTAATTGCTGCACCAGCTATTGTTTTCATCCATTTCATCGATTCATTGCCTCCTCGTTCTTTGTAATTCTCTCTTATAATGGAAGATGTCCTCCAGAGTTTTCTTCACCATCTGCACCTTTATTACGGAATATTTCCGATGCAACCATTAATCCAACAATAACAACAATTAATATTGTAGAAAGAGCATTAATTTCAGGTGTTACTCCGCGTTTCACCATACTGTAAATATATAATGGCAATGTTGTTGATCCTGGTCCAGACACGAAGAAACTAATCACAAAATCATCGATTGATAATGTAAATGTTAATAATGCCGCTGAAATAACCCCAGGTGCAATTCCTGGAAACGTTACATAACGAAACGTTTGCCATGGGGTTGCACCTAAATCATTCGCCGCTTCTTCTAAATCACGTCCCATACCAGAAAGACGTGCTGCTAAAATCACAACAACAAACGAAATACTAAATGTAATATGTGCAATAATAATGGTAACTTGTCCAAGTTCCATCCCAATTTGACTAAATAAAATGAGTAATGATAATCCCATTAAGATATCCGGAATTAGAATCGGTAAATATACAAGACCATTAATTGCTCCTTCAAAACGATATTTATAACGATGTAATGCAACAGCAAAAATCACGCCAAGAACCGTTGTCACAACTGTCGTCACGATTGCAATTGTAATACTATTTACAAATGCATCAATGACATCTTGCTTTTGAAACAAATCTGTATACCAATGGAAGGTAAATCCTTCCCATTCTGCGTTAATACGCGAATCGTTAAAAGAATATACCATTAGAACCATCATTGGAAAATACAAGAACAATAAAATCAACCAAGAATAAGATACTAAAAACTTCTTCATCTTTGTCTATTCCCCTCCGTTTCCGTATTTATATACTTTCGTCGCACGATAATATAAGTAAATTAACAGAACAGAGAACAGAACAACAATAATTGATAATGCAGATCCAAATGGCCAGTCACGCGCACCTAAGAATTGGTTTTGAATCACGTTTCCGATCAATGCTACTTTTGATCCACCCATGACGTCTGATACAACAAACATTCCGATAGATGAAACAAATACTAGAATCGAACCAGTAGCGACCCCTGACATCGTCATTGGCAATGTCACATTCCAAAATGCCTTCATTGGTGTTGCCCCTAGATCATATGCTGCTTCTAACTTACGTTTATCAAGCTGCTCAATCGCTGCATACACTGGTAAAATCATAAATGGAAGTAAAGAATATACCATTCCTAATATTACAGATGGTGTATTATATAATAAATTTAAAGGTTCATTAATAATGCCTAACTTCAGCAATAATGTATTTACAAGACCTTGTGAACGTAAAATAACAATCCATGCATATGAGCGCACAAGAAAGTTAATCCAAAACGGAATCGTTGCTAATAATAGAAGAATAGAACGATATTTACGATCAACAATTGTAATTGTATATGCAAATGGATAACCAATGAGTAAGCAAAGTACTGTTGTAATAACTGCAATTTTCACTGTTTCCCATAATGTATTCATATACAACGGATCAAACACGCGCGATATATTATCTAATGTAAATTGCATTTCCACTGTCCCGTATGCTCCGCGCTGTAAGAACGCAAATGCTAATACGAATACAAGCGGAAATAAAAAGAAGATTAGCAACCATGTAACTGTAGGTAATGCGAGTAGTTTCCCTTTTTTCAATTTAAGGTCACCTCATCCTCTTGCTCCCAGCCTACATATACATTATCACCGATACTCCACTGCGCTGCTTCTTCGGCAGTTTGATATGCCATTAATAGTTCTGATGTTTTTTCATCGCGTACATAAAGCTTTTCCATATTTCCAACAAATTCAACATCTTCAATATGCCCAAGATGGTATTCTTTTAAAATCGGTTGCTCAACCGAACGTATTTTTACATTTTCAGGGCGCACTGCTACGTAGCTTTCCCCATTTTTTATAATATTATTTTCACCAATGAACGTCGCAACAAACAATGTTTTCGGTTCTTTATAAATTTCCTTTGGCGTTCCGATTTGCTCAATATGTCCTTTATTCATAACAACAATTCGATCACTCATACTCATTGCTTCTTCTTGATCGTGTGTTACATAAATGAACGTAATTCCTAAATTACGCTGCAAATTTTTCAATTCACGCTGCAAATCTTTTCTCAACTTAAAATCAAGCGCTCCAAGTGGTTCATCCAGTAATAACACACGCGGATTATTTACGATTGCTCTTGCAATTGCAACACGCTGTTGTTGTCCACCAGAAAGTTTTGCAGGCTTACGATTACGGAATTCAAGGAGCTGCGTTAAGCGCATCGCTTCTTCTGCACGTTCTTTTTGTTCTGCCGCTGATACTTTTTGCATCTTCATACCAAAACAAATATTTTTCTCCACCGTCATATGTGGAAATAATGCATAATGCTGGAACACTAGGTTCATATGACGCTTATAAGGTGGTAAATCGTTAATTCTATCCTCGTCAAGTAAGAGATTCCCTTTTGTAGGAGTTTCAAAACCTGCAATCATACGAAGTAACGTTGTTTTCCCACACCCACTCGGTCCAAGAATTGTTAAAAATTCTCCTTCTTTAATATCTAAAGAAAGAGGTGGTATAATCACTTGATCTCCAAAATGTTTTTCTACTGCTTCAACTTTAATAATCTTTTTCATTTTCCCGTCCTATCTACCTCAAATTTTTAATCTTTATATTCATGAATAAATATTAGTTTTCTATCAATTCTTTTGTTTCGATCCAAACAAAAACGATTGTTTAACAGCGTCCTTATCTATTCTTTATGTAGTATGTTTGATTCATTTTCGCATGATACATATGTCGAACAGAAAAACCCCTTCAGGCGAGAAGGGGTTTTTATCATACGGCTACGCCTACTGATAAACACCATCATCATTTTAACAACTTTCGTATGAATTTTAAAGCACTTTTTGTAGAAGAATAACGAATTTTCATATCAAATACTGTAGATTGGGATAAAATGCTTTTATAGTGTGAAAATGTGCGAAAACTTTGTTTTCCATGATAACTTCCTAATCCACTGCTCCCAACACCACCAAAGGGTAGATATGGCGTAGCAAGATGATATACAACGTCATTTATACACCCACCGCCATATGAGACATTACGTGTAATTTGTCTTTGAATTTCTTTACTCTCTGAAAATACATATAAAGCTAATGATTTAGGTTGTCGCTGAATTCTTTCCATGATGTCTTCTATTTTCTCATACTCTATAATCGGCAAAATTGGACCGAAAATTTCATCTTCCATAACGGAATCCTGCCATGTAATATTCGTTATAATACTAGGCTCAATATGCAGAGTTTCCTCATTATATTTCCCACCAATTTCAACCCTACCATCTTGTAAGAAAGAACATAATCTTTCAAAATGACGTTTACTGACAATCCGAACGTAATTTTCATTTTGCAGTGGTTTTTCGCCATATTGATTTTTAATTTCAATTCGTAGTGCTTCAATAAATTGTTCTTTTACAGAAGAATGAACATATATGTAATCAGGTGCAACACATGTTTGTCCCGCATTCAAGAATTTCCCCCAAACTATGCGCCTTGCTGCTATTTCTAACTTTGCATCATTATGCACAATACATGGGCTCTTTCCACCAAGCTCTAACGTAAGGGGAATCAAACTTTTAGCTGCCGCCTCCATAACAATTTTACCCACTCCAACGCTACCGGTGAAAAAAATATAATCAAACGGCTCTTTTAACAGTGCTGTGCTCTCTTTGGTACCGCCTTCAACAACCGCAACAAGTTCGGCCGGAAATAACTCTTGTAACATATTTGCAAGAAGACTAGAAACATTAGGTGTCAATTCTGACGGCTTTAATACAACCGTGTTTCCAGCGGCTATTGCCCCTACAAGGGGTGCAACCGCAAGTTGAAAGGGATAATTCCACGGAGCCATTACAAGGGTAACACCATAAGGCTCTGGAACCACTTTTCCTTTCGAACCAACATGTGTAAGTGCGGTACGAACGCGCTTCGGCTTACTCCATGAAGAAAGATGTTTCACTAAAAATGAAATTTCCTTTAATACGTATCCAACCTCTGTCGTAAATGATTCATGATCTGATTTATTTAGATCCAATTTTAACGCTTGAAAAATATCAGACTCAAAACGCTGAATCCCTTCATATAATCTTTTTAAATGTTGCTTTCTTTCTTCTATATTTCTTGTGTGACCTTTATAAAAATATGACTTTTGCTCGTTCACAATAGAAGTGATATCCATCTGCTATCTCCTCCTTCTATATTTGCATTGCTATTTCAACATATAAATCACTGCTATGAAAACAAAAAGTGACCTACACTTATTTTCTCTCTTTGTTTCACTTGGCATGGGGCAGGAAAAAGATCTGACCGCTTCTATGCTTGGACGGATCCTCTCTACCACCTTAAAAAAAGGTTTTATATTGGTTCTTCAATATATTCCACCTTTTACTTAACATTTTCCTATTCTTAAAGTTTAATTATATACGAGTTTGCATTTCATATAAAATACATTTGCTCATAAAAAAAGCTGTTGAAAGGAAAACCTTCAACAGCTTCTTCATAATTAACGATATAAGCGAACTGCACCTGCAGACTTATCATCCGATTGGCCAACTACTTCAAATTTCAGGCCAAGTTTTGGTAAAATGCGTCCTGCATCTGGAATTTGCTTATTAATATAAGCTTTAGAATCGTCGAACTTCGCAACACCTGGTAGTCCACTGTATTCAAATGTTCCACGAGGTTGTGATACAACTTTCCATGCCGGTGTTTGATCGAAAGAGAACGCTGCATCAGCAATTTGATAACGTGTGCTATCTTTAAATGTTGGCTTACCATTTAAAGTTCCTGCAATTGCTTCAGGATGAGAATCAACTACACCAAGGAATCCGTATCCTGGATGCACGCCAACCCAGTTATCTGTATAGCTTGAGTCTGCATACCATACAACCATACCTGTGTTATATACTGGACCGCGAGCATATTTTAACGCTTCGTCAGCACCAGCATAGTTTCTCCACTCTACATAGTAGTTGTGCTTTTTCTTTTCAATTCCAGTAGAAGCAACGAAGCCATCTAGTTTGAATTTTGGTGTACCTTCTGCATCATCAGAGAATACAACATTACCATCTACTGTTAATGTTGCATTATCAAGAGTAAATCCATCTAATGCTAAACCACCATCAGTACTATATTCAAATACAAGCTTCACTTTCTTACCTTTAAATTGGCTTAAATCATAAGATTTGTCTACCCATTTTCCAAGAGTGGTATCTGCACCACCTTTTACATTTTTATTACCAATTGTATCGATTAATGTTTTCGATCCATCTTCTGCTACTGCATGTACTTCTAAGAGATCATAGTCTGTTTCAATTTCATATAATGATTTGTAATCAAACTTTGCATTTGTTGCATTTGTTAAATCAAATAAAGGTGTTTCTAATGTTGTATGAAGATCATCACCTTTTGTACTATAGTAGTACTTCTTACCAAACGCAGGCTGAATTCCTTTTACATCTTTATCCGGTAAATTAACACGGATCAGACCTGGGCGATCCGTTTTTGTTACGCTTTGATCTAAGTATGTTGCATAACCAATTCCTCGGTTTAACTTATCATAATCTAATTCCACAATATTCGCCCAGTTTCCACCAATTGTTTTTTGGAAGAACTCTTTGTTTTGCGGAGAGAAACTTGTTGGCGTTGTTCCAGCAATGTTACCTGCCCAGCTACCGCCACTCATAATAGACCATGACTGAACTGGTTCACCACCGCCAGAATATTTTGTATCATACTCATCTGGAAGACCTAAGTCATGACCATATTCATGCGCGAATACACCAACTGCTCCATCTTCTGGTTCAATTGTGTAGTCAAACGCTGCCATTTTGCCATTCCAGTATGGTACTTTTGATTTTGTACCTTCTATTTCATATGGTTTTTGACCAACTGTCCAACGATGTGACCAAATTGCATCATCACCCAATTTACCGCCACCAGCTTCTTGTCCAACACCAGCATGGATAACCATTAAGTGGTCAATCAAGCCATCTGGTTGATTTTGATTGCCATCTTTATTTACATCATATTGATCAAATTGATCGAATTCTGATAAATCAAGACCGCTATCTACCGCTGCTTTTAATGCATCTTTGATCAGGTCACGAGGTCCTAGTGGTCCTTTATTATCATGACCATCTCCAGCATCTGCGCCGTAATCAGCAGCTTTTCCTGGAACTGTTAACCACTTTGTAACTGTTCCATCTACTGTATAGCTACCGCCAGATTGTTCCTCATAATACTTCTTAAATGTTTCAATTTTGCTTCCATCATCTAATGCAAATGGTTCGTCACCAAATAACATTTTTTGATAATGTTCTTGGTTAAAATCACTAGAATACATATAACCAGGTTCTTTATCAATATTGTTATGTTTGAAGTCAGCATACTCTACAAGTAAAACAAGCACTTTGTCTTTACGAACGTTTCCATTATACTCTTTTGCCTTTGCAGAAGTAGTTGGCACTTTACCATTTAATGCGCCTTTAGCGGGAACTGCTCCAGCTCCATTACCATTTGCTGGTGTTTCTAATTTTTCTTTTGTATCTGCCTTTGCATCTTTAACCTTCTTCAGGAAATCAGACGCTTCTTTTGTAACAGAATCCCCAGTTGTTTCTTCTTTTCCAGGTTTGTCACCCTTCTTTTTCTCTACATACTTTTCGACAGCTTTCTTTGTTTCTTCATTTGAAGCTGATGAATCAATCACTCCTCGGTTTTTAAGAGCATTAGCTAAGCGCTCTTCTGGAATTAAATGATCATCAATTGGACTTGTAGGTACTGCTTTTGCAGGTGTTTCCGCATAAACAGACTGGCTACCAGCCCCAAACGAGCAACTAAGAACAGCTGCTACAGCAAGTGTTGATAACACTTTAAACGGTTTCTTTTTCATCCCTTTTTTCCTCCCCCAATAAAATATGTACCAATATTTAGATAATAATAAAAATTCAGTAATTTTTCAATATTTTGTTTGATTTTGTGCTATTTTGTAACTTTCGTAACATTTTTGTAAAAATTACATATTTTCCACAAAAATATTTCTCCATATATCAGTTATTTCTGAAGATATTGATAATTTTTGATAAAACTATTACAATTTCTTTATAGAATGACAAAACAATAACTTTTTATTGATTTTACCTACAAAATATATAATAAATTAACATTATTTTTACCAAATTAACTTTTCGAAATATTATAATGTGTTTAAAAGATTGTTTATTTTGTACGATTCATTACATATTAGGGAGGAATACACTTTGTACAAAGAAAAGGCAGATACGCTAGATCAGGATTGGATTGATTTAATGCTTGAAGCTTTAGATGCTGGGATTGCTATTCAAGATATCGAACACTTTTTCCAACGTATGAACCAGCCTACCAGAAACTAGCAGAGGCGTTCTTTTTAACGAAATTTGTGTTATAATAATGACATCATAAGCCGACTACATACTTACAGAAAGGTGCACAAAGATGATAGGAGAACGTATAAAACGCCTTCGGTTGCAAAGAGGGATTTCTTTAACAGAACTTGCTGAAAAAGCAGGTGTTGCAAAGTCTTATATTAGTTCCATTGAACGTAATTTACAAAAGAACCCTTCCATTCAATTTCTTGAAAAAATTGCTAATGTTCTGCAAATTCCCGTGGATACGCTCCTTCATGACGAAATACCATCCGAAAATCAATTGGATTCGGAATGGACACATCTCGTCAAAGAAGCCATGAACTCCGGTGTATCAAAAGAACAATTTCGTGAATTTTTAGAGTTTACAAAATGGAAGAGAAATCAGAAATAATATATACGAAAAGAAGTGCATACTGGGGGGCACTCTTTTTTTAGTTACAAAAAAAGCGGGGAATCCCCGCTTTTTTGTCTGTTATTTCCTTATTGATTATCTCTCTTCGCCTTCAGTTTGGTTTGCATTGAATGTCCATTCTAAGTTTAATTTATCGCCTTGGAATTTATTTTGATCTTGACCATTTTCTTCAAATACAAATTGTACCCATAGGTAGTCTTCTGTTCCAGCTTCTAAGCCACCCTTTTCACCCCACTCTGGAGCAAAGATGTCTTTTGCTAGAAGATCTGGATCAGCATTTTGTAAATCTGCTAATGTTGTTTCATATACAGGCTCGCTTTGTTTATCCCAGTTCCAAATAAATTTCACTTTAATATGCTTACCGAAATCTTCCCCAGCGTTATCGCCTTTCGCATCTGTAACTGAATATTTCGTTGCTAATTTAACATCTTTAATTGCTAACGTGCCGCTGTTCTTTAATAAGAATTCTTTCTTAACAGAATCGCCTGGTTTAAGGTCCTTAATATCTACAATTGTTTGAGGGTCCAAAGTAAGATCTAATGTACCCGCTGCAAACGTATTGTTCGATACTTCTTTGTCACTAAAGTAAGCGAATGTTCCTCCACCGATTAAAGATAATCCCAATGCCGCTGAAGCGACTCCCATACCTAATTTTTTCTTTAAACTCACTGTAAATTCCCCCTAGCTATTTTTTTTATTGTTATCTCTTAATGTAGGATAAGAGGTATAACCAATAGAACGCCTGTTATTTTTCTACGGCCAATGTATGTACAATACCCCTTGAATTTATCTGTTCTTTAAAAGCTACCTTATGTTCATTATAAAGAACGTAGAGGTGTAATTGCAACTATAAAATAATATTAATTTTGAAACTATTCTCTATTCATCCTTAAAAAGACTTAATCCTTCCGATACTTCATTTGAATATACTTTTTATAAAAATATAATCCACACCATACTAAGCCAAACCCTATTAAAATCATACTGCTTTGCTGCGTACCTGTACGTGGTAGCTGCCAGTTACTATTAGAATTTATGGATGCAGGAGGTTGCATTTGATTGCTTCCCATTTCATTTTCGGTACCCTCACCATTGCCGGTTGGTCCCTCTGCATAAAAAATAAATTTTACTATTGTTTGTAATCCTTGATACTCATTTCCTAACTCTTTAGGAACATGTATCGTATAGATAAGCTCGTCAGTTCTATCAACTGCTAATGTACGCTTTTCCATACTTTGAAGTTCTTTTAGACTTCCCTCGTACAGCACTCCTTGTTTATCTTTTACAGTGACCGTAAGAGCTTCATATAATTTCGTAGACCCCTCTGAAGCCTCGCTCTTTATACTATATGATAATTTCTTTGTTCCTTCATTACTAATACGTATACTTCGATTTGCCCAGTCTCCTGGCTTCATATTTGAAACATGAAATAGTACTTCTTTGGGCTCAAGACTTATATCTATTTCTCGCCGCTCCTCTGCATACACTTGGTCAATATTTTTTGTAATACCAATGAAAACTACTAGAATCAGACATATACTCATGATAAATAACCACTTCTTATTCATGTGCATCCCTCATATAACAAGAATTGGTATGAAAAAAAGGCAGGAAAAACCTACCTTTTTTCTATCAATCCTATTATTTTTCTGACCCTTCTGTTTGTTCTGCTTCAAATGTCCATTTCAACTCAAGTTTATCACCTTGGAATTGATTTTGATCTTGCTTATTATCTACAAATTCATATTGTACCCAAAGATAATCGGAATCACCATGCTTCAAACCACCCTTTTCAGCAAACCAACCTGCAAAAATACTTTCTTCCACTGCATCTGGAGACATAGCCTTTAAATCAGCCAATGTCGTTGAGAAAATAGGCTCACTTAATTTATCCCAATTCCAGAAGAAATTCACACGGATATGCTTACCAAAGTCTTCTGAATTATCTCCTTTTGAATCTATTACATTATAATTAGTTAATAATTTCACAGTTTTTATATCTAATGAACCATTATTGACAAGCTTAAAGTCACGTGTCATTTTATCCCCTGGCTTAATATTATCAACATCAATAATCGTAGTTGGATCTACAGAAAGATCTAATGTACCTGCTGCAAATGTATTATTTGATACTTCCTTATCACTAAAGTATGCAAATGTTCCTCCACCAATTAAAGATAGTCCTAACGCAGCTGATGCAACACCCATTCCTAATTTTTTCTTAATTCCCATTCCATATTCCCCCTGAACTTCATTTTTTTATGTTAACCTCTACATTTGTAGAAGGTATAACCCAAAAATCAGTGGTTTTCATGTACAGCGCTTGAATCTTGTTTCTGCACTTCTTCTTTATTCTCTTCAGGCTGTTGTAATACTGGATTGGTCTTTTTCGCTTATTGAGCTTGATTGACTTGTTCTTGTTTAGGGTTTGACGGTTGCTTTATTTCTTCTTGTTTGTTTGATTTTTTTTGCTCAGAAGAAGGTACGACTTGTTCTTGTGTAGGGTTTGATGGTTGCTTTGTTTCTTCTTGGCTGTTTGACTCTTTTTGCCCAGAAGAAGGTACGACTTGTTCTTGCGTAGGGTTTGATGGTTGCTTTATTTCTTCCTGGCTGTTTGACTCTTTTTGCTCAGAAGAAGGTACGACTTGTTCTTGCTCTGTTTTTCCAGACGTGTTATTAACCTGTTGCGCTTTTTTCTCTTCTATTTTCTTTTGTAGGGTTAGAATAAATTCTTCCATTTTTTGTACTGATATTTGCTTATCAACATTATCCTTAATACTCCCTACTTTAGTAAAACCCGCTTGTACATATTGAAGCACTTGCTTACTTGAATCGCTATTATTTACTCTTACATTTTCTACTGATTGCTTATAATAATCTTCTATTTCTGTATATATGTGTTGCAAGGCTTCACGTTCCACTTTCACTTTTTCAAACTGTTCTCTCCATTGCTGCGCTTTTTGTTCGAGTACTTCTACAGAATCAGCTTGCGTTTCCTTATTCATTCCTTCAGTTCCATTTAAAATCAAATTCTCATGCTGTTGCGTTTCTTTCACCAAAGTATCAATCGTTTTTGGAAATACAATTGCAGTTGAAACAGTAGAATGTATTTTTGCCTCATTTACAAAAGCAGCCTCTGTATACGTAACTACTTGTGATCCCATATAGAAAGCTATTGAACACATACATGGTAACATGAGTATTGTTTTTATTTTTTTTGATGATTTCATCATTCCAACCTCTCCCATTACTCGCATTCAATTCTCTATAAAGAACATAATTTCATTATATAGAATAAAATCCGAAAATCAAATAAAAAATATAGAATTTTTTTACATTTTTGTGGCATATGGCCTTTTTGCATGGTAAAAAACCTAATTCTATCAATCTAATCTCTCGTATACATATCTCCGTATAATAGTTCGAAAATAATATATATAAATAGACTATCAATTTGATAGCCTATTTATATAATTATTTCTCGCTACCAACTGTTTGCTGTGCATCAAATGTCCATTTCAGCTCAAGCGTATCTCCTTGGAATCGATTTTAATTTTTTTCCATTATCTACAAACTCAAATTTCACTTTAAATGTATTCTTGTTTCCCGCCTTAATTCCCTTCTCCTTTAATAACTCCAAAAGTGCATCATTATTAACTGGTATTGAAGGTTTCCCCAATAATATCTTTATATTTATAATCTCTAAAATGAAGAAAATAACGGAATTATACAGATTGTCCTACATCTGCAGATTTCTTTTTCTTTTCGCTATCAATGCTACGGATTGCACTAAAAATAGAAATTGCAGAGTACCCAAGTAAACATATGCCTGGAATAATTAAAAGTAAGGCTGCTCCTGCTTTTGAATTCGCATAATTCAACAAATATCCCACATATGGAACTGTAATATTTCCATATTTCCCAATAACATTTTCTGCTAAGACTGGTTTTAAATCCGGCCCATTATTATTGTCACCTTTCGTTTCATACATTACTTTCCCATTTACGTTTTTCACATCAATAATACGGTGAGTTACAATTTTTTTATCGCTTTCTTTAAAAGTAATTACATCGTCTTTTTTATATTTAGATCCATCTTTCGTTGGTTCGATTGCAATAATTGACCCTGTTAAAAATGTTGGTTCCATCGATCCAGATAGTACTGTTTTAAATTGATATCCCATTACAGTCGGATCCCCGCCGCTTGCTTTTGATGAGATGACAATAAACGCTAAAAAAACCATTAACGCAAATAAAACAAATGAGATGACGTTACTCATAATCTTCCAAACTAGTTTCATCATTATCTCCTCCTCTTTATTATGTATATGCACGTAACAACTAGGATATCCAAAGTTGTTCTTAAAAAAGAACTCAAGTCAATACTATAATGAACGAATGAAAAACGCAATAAAAAATAGGCAATTGATCATTGCCTATTCCACTTCTGAAACCGCATTCTTTTTAGCTCGTCTTACCACATATAAACCGATTATTATTAAAGCAATAATTCCAACTCCAATACTTACCATCAACCCAAAAGGATACGTAGGTTCAGCTGGCTTTATATTTTTTTTCGGCATTGCAAATGTAACATCTTCCTTAGAAAGAACATTAATACTTTCAATCTTTTGATTGTTTTTCGTCACGTCTACTATTCCAATTACATCCCCGCGATGAATCCCCTTTTGATATAGTTTTTCTTTATCAACCGGAGCCGTTCTAAAGACTGTTTTTACATTCTTACCTTCATCTTTCTTCAACATCAATTCTGCACTTTTTTCAAGTTCACAATCTATATTTTTATCTAAATATGTTGCTTTCTGATGCCAATTATTTTTATCTAAAACCATTTGCTTAGCAAATTGTGAGAAAGAATGATCTGCAATTTGACGCATATCTTCGTAAATCTCTGGTCTTTGTGACGCCATCACAACATTGACAATACGATTACCATCTTTCTCATTTAATAATACAAGTGTATTGCGTGCTTCATTTGTAAAACCTGTTTTTCCACCAATACTATATGGATTTTCGAAATAAGTAGCCTTATTAAAAATAGAAACCGTTTGTCTAGATGTTGTAACCGTTGTTCGTTTCGTATTCATAGCTTGTAAAATCTCAGGGTATTGTTGAACCCCTCTCGTGATCATTGCCATATCATATGCCGTCGTATAATGATTCGGATCATGTAAACCATTCGGCGTTACAAAATGACTATCCTTTGCTCCTAACTGCTTCGCTTTCTCGTTCATCATATTCGCAAAGTTTTCTATACTTCCGCCAATACGTTCACCAATTGCATACGCAACATCATTTGCACTTAATACCATTAAAATTGTTAGTGCTGTATTACGATTGATTGTTTCACCTACCTGAAATTCAAGTTGATAATTACTCTTTTCCTGATCTAATGCAGGTTGTGAAAACGTAAATTGCTCCTCTGGCTTCGTATGCTCCATTAATAAAATAGCAGTCAATACTTTCGTCATACTTGCCGGAAATGCATGCTGATGTGCATTTTTGTCATACAAAACATCCCCTGTTTTTGCATCAATTGAAACTGCAAACTGCCCAAACACATTTGGACCCGGACCAGGTGCCGGCACTGGTTCAGTTCCAGTTTCAGCGTACAATGTCATAGGCGTTAAAAAGAATAAACAAATCACCATAATAAAAACCGAAATTTTCTTACAATTTACCATATGACTCTCCCTTTTCTATTTTCTTTTTCCTTATATACTAATTCTACCAATCCGACATTAAATTGGTATTTAAATGGAAAATTAATTGCCGTTTTTCACTATATCATAATTTTACAAGAAAAGACATAATCATACGCATAAAAATAAGAAGGACTCATTCTTACTTGTCCTTCTCATCAGCCAATAAATCTATTAAATTATTCCCTGCTTCCTCTTCTGTAATCTCATCGGTCATTCCCATGAAGGACCAACCCTTTGAATCTACCCATTCAATAAACTCATCTAAAAACTCATCATGAGAGACATCAACATCAAGAATCGCACCATTTATTGAGATCGTTCTATTTCTAGATACACGTATCTTGAAAGATTTTCTTACCATTTGTATATACCTCTTTAATCTATAAAGTATTTATAAACCTATTTTCTGTTTCTGTTATACCCTATTTCCACGAAATTGTAAAAAGAAGATCCTACCAAAACAAATATAAATTTAATATTTATTTGCTATGTTGCTTAATATAATCCTCATAAGTAGGTATTGCACTAGCATCACCAGCACCAGCTTTTGCACTGTTAAACACATCTCTCGCTTCCAATCTGTTTTGTCCGATATCAAGATCATGTAAAATACGGTGAACATATACTAAAGCTGTTGTATCATGATTTTGAATTGAAGTATGAAGCAATTTTCTAGCTCGGTCTAAATCTTCCTTTAAATTGCCTTTAGTCAACGAAGCAGCTTCTTTTAAAGTGGTATCAATTAACTTGAATCCCCATTCGTTCACTTCCCAATCTGGAGCATCGGTCTTCTCTAGATTTTCATACCTTTCCCAACCAGTAATCGTATTTAAATCACTATGCGTTTCTCTTATCTTCATTCCAATATCTTTTGATTTATCTACCTCTTCGATTTGCTCAGTCTTTTCAGCATTCATTTCTTTCTTATCTGTTTTATAAAACAACATAATGCCACCGAATATTAATCCAAATAAAACAA
>Ga0102589_1000594_pt1 | contig 66620 bp, 63 predicted proteins | sample AraplaMF_Col_mLB_FD_76858 | JGI IMG/M metagenome (GOLD analysis project Ga0102589, IMG submission 76858) | Arabidopsis root microbial communities from the University of North Carolina, USA - plate scrape MF_Col_mLB | ecosystem: Host-associated > Plants > Roots > Endosphere | place: USA...
ATATTGCCTTTTTTTCCAATACGTTGAATCTTTTTTTGTGATTTCTTACCTCTACGAAGATCGTTCCATAATTGGTTGTATTCTGGGCTTTCGGAAAATTCTTTTGTACAAAATTGCTTATGCTTCATTTGCTTTAATTCATAGACTTCATATCCTAATGTTTTTGCAAAATTTTCATTTGCCCATAAGACTTCCCCATCTGGAGTAAACTCGATCATTGCTAAATTTCGCTCTAATGATTCTAATACATCGATAGCTTCTAAAATTTGACTACTTCTATTTATCATAATTTTCTCCCTATTTGAAGATGTTTACTAATTATTTTAGCAAAGTTATATTATGGTGAACAGATTACGATTTACTATGACATAGGTCCTGATTTAAAAAGCTTTAAAGCAATAATCTTATAAATGAGAGCCAATCTATTATTACTATTACAATATAAATAGTTAGTAAATTACTTTATGTGACGGACACTTTTTCTTTTCATTCAAGCAAGTATAGATCGTACATAATTACTAAATAATAATGATAGTCAATTTATGGCTATTTTTTGTATTAGGAAAATTAAAAATTGTTTTTCTGTTAAAATATATTTGTAAAAACGATCGCTCAGATCATTCTAAGAACTCATTTAAAGTGAGGGTGTTAAATGGATAAATCAACTAAGCGAAAACTACAAATCATCAATATTTTAAGTAGTAACGATAAGTGGTACACTTCAGAAGAATTAGCAAATGAATTATCTTGTACTGAAAAGACGATTCGAAATGATATACAATCAATAAACTCAGATTTACCAAATGGTTGGGAAATTGAAACAATTAAAGGTAAAGGTATTTATATAAAAAAACCTCTTAAGTCATCTATCAATGAAATTCGCTCATTATTTGTAAGAAATTCAGTAACATTTAGAACAATACTGTACATTCAATTTAAACAAATAAAAAATATAAGTGGCTTAGCTTCAGCTCTTTATGCTCAGGAACAAGCAGTATATAAGTTGCTTGGACGTGTTGAAGCTTTATTAAATTCTTATAATTTGCAACTGAAGCGGGGACCACTCCAAATTATCGGAAGAGAATTTGATATACGACTATTATGCTGTGATATGTTAGATGTATTAAATGATCACACTGCCCCAACATTAGATAATTGGCCATTCGAGAACATTTCATTTTCAAAATTGAAAGAAATTGTTACAACTACGACTGAAAAATTTAAATTATTTATATATCCTGCGACAACAAATAAATATATTTATTTTCTTGCTACGATGCTATACCGGATCACAAAAGAAATTGAACTAAACTTAAATAGTGAAACAAGAAAAAGAATTGCAGAATCTCAATTCTATAAAATTTCAGATGAAATTTGTAACAAAATAGAAAATGATTTTCATGTTAATATTTCATTAAATGAAAGGATTGCTTTTACATTATCAATTACTACGTTGCCTTATTATAGCTTTGATGAAACCGAAAGGTCTGTATTTTTAAGGCTATTTCATAATAAAAAAACGTCATACTATAAAGACATGTATGAGCTAGTAGAAAAACTAGAAAAAAATTTAGGGATATCATTACTTAATGATGAAGATTTTCTTTATACATTTCAAAGTCAATATAAGAGATACTCACTAATTTTATACTCTATTGAAAAAACAGAGCCTTCTTATCCATTAGATCGATATACTAATGAGAACTATCCTGAATTATTTAATCAAGTAAGAAACATTTTATTCGAATGGACAAATGAAAGGTCTTACCCCGAACTTACAAAAGACGGTATTGCTAAAGTAACATTGAATATCCAAGCAACAAAAATTAAATATGACATGTTAAAACAAAATATATTATTACTAACAAGTAATGGTCCAGGAGTATATCGATATATTTCCACAAAACTGATAAAGGAATTCGGCCACAAAATGAATATTCTACACCCTAAACAAGGCGATTTTGAGCCACAAAACTTAGATAAACTTCCTATTGAATTTATCATTACAGATTTTCAATTAGATATTAAAACAATCCATCCTGTTATCATAATTGATCCAACTCTCACACAACGGGATATTAACCAAATTTCACTTTTATTTCATTCGAAAAACAAATAAAAAAAGGCACATTTAATGTGCCTTCCAGATCGCTCGTTTCTTAGTTGTTTCACCATCTTTTGCTCAATACCGTCAAAGGGTACATATTTTTTTAAAAAGAAACAATGTTAATCAGATTTTTCTCCTATTAAAGCCGAACATTATCAAAATGACTTCCATGTTTAGGTTTTAATATATGTCTCAGAATAGGTTATTTTACCATTCAAGTTTATTTTTCTATTTTTACCTCTTCTTGAATCTGATCATCATCACATTCTATAAAATTGAATTCATCACAGATATAATTAAAGTTATCCATTCATTGTTACTCTCCTTATTTATTTTCGTTTATTGTTACCTTGTTTTTATTGAGAAATAAACATTTGTGTCCATGCATTTGAACGTGAATCATATCCAACACCAATTTGATCTAAATTACTGTTTAAAATATTTGCTCGATGCCCTGAACTATTCATCCATGCTTTTACAACTTCTTCTGGTGTTTTCTGACCCTTGGCGATATTCTCTGCAGCAGTTTTATATGAAATACCAAATGTTTTCATCATATCGAATGGAGAACCATGAGTTGGACTGTTGTGATCAAAATAATTTTTATCTGTCATATCTTGTGATTTGATACGAGATACTTTTGATAATTCATTATTTATTTTAAATGGTTTTAAGCCTGCTTTCGAACGTTCAACATTTGTAAGCTCAACAACTTTCGTTTCAAATGCTGATAATGTAGATGAGTTTGTATTAGAACTTGATTGTTTATTGGTTGGAACAGTTTGAGTTGTTGGTTTAGTTGTTGGTTTAGTTGTTAATTTTGAAGGAGACGGTTGTTTTATATACTTAAGCATAGCCCAACCTTTTGTTTTACCTGATGTAATATATACCCATTGAGTTGATTTACGTGTAACCTTAACTGTTTTTCCTTTTGATAAGGTACCTACAGTTTTATACTTTGTACCAATCCCTGAACGAACTTTTAATGCTTTTGCAGTAACTTGTCCTTTAAAGTTTACATTTGTATATTTACTTTTGGTTTTTGATGCTGCATCAACTGCTCCAGCGTTAGTTCCTAATAGAAGTGATCCAAACAAAACAGATAAAGTCATTAATTTTTTCATTTATATATTCCCCCATTAATTTAATTAAATTATATTTGATTTGTTCCAAGTTCAATTTGTGTGTCCCTCTGAACACTTACTAATTTAGCATGATATCAGCATCACTACACTAGCACTTTTCACCTTTGCCAAGGGTAATTGTATTCCTTGTGAAATAAATCACTTTATTTAAGAAAATAGAATTAAGCATAATAAATATAGGTTTTAAGAAAGCCAAAAAACATTTTAGATAATAACTTAAAAATGGTAGAAATACACTTTACTGACTACTGTTATGATCGAAAAAAAACTCCCCTGCCTTAGGCTGAGGAGTTTTGATAAAGCTTATGGAGCATCAATTAAAGTCCAATTGATATTTGTAGTATAGGTTCCAATCATTACTTCAGTCATATCAGGTTTCAATAAAATCCCTTTATCTTCATCCCACTTTACGGGAGTAACTGGGCTCGTATCCGTAATGTGCTCAAATACTTTTAATGCCGATTGGCTTAAAGGAACCGTCTCATTTTGATCAACGAACACAATTGCATTTGTTAACACTTTTGTCGGATCATCAATTTTAGTTAACGGTTTTTCTATTGCAGCTGTTAGTATCCAATTTCTACCAGGTAAATCAGATGATACTTTCATATTCCAATTAGACTCATTCCTTTGAATTAAGGTTTCGTTTGATGTAATGGTAGACGTCTGAAAACTAATTGTTTCAGGTACGGTATGAAACGCTAGAAAGCCTATTGTATATTGTGATATTTGCCCGGAGAAATTTGAAATTGCTTGTCCGATTGTTACTGTTGTATTCCAAGTTAGTTTATTATCTCCTGGAGAACTCCAAGTAATTTGGTTGTTTTCATTCCACCCAGTTCCATAGCTCAAGGTTAATCTAGGTGTACTACCATCAGGATTTTTTAAGTAATAAGTGGTCGGTACTCTGATCGTCCCTTGACTTAATACAATTTTTTGGTCAGATAAATTACATAAAGTTAAATTCAATAAATCAACTAATGGACTAGCATCATTAATTTTATTACTTGCCAAATTCAAATTATTTAGATTGATTAATCCTGATAAAGGACTTACATCACTTATTTGATTATGCGATAAATTTGCACTTTTTAGGTTAGTCAAATATTCCGCACCACTTAAGGTAACAATGTTCTTTCCACTAGCATGATCTAAATTGATAATCGATGCTAATTGTTCCTCACTTACCTTGCTTGTTACTTGTAAACCTAAATAATTGGCAATAATAAGTGATAAATTTGGATCAGGAAATATTTCTTGAATCGTTTTATTTATAGGCTTTACACTCACTCCTCTAATTTCAAGAGTACGTATATCGCCATTACTAGTAAATGAACTTGTTGGTTTGAATCCCATAGTTACATAAGTTGTTGTTGTCGTAGCTGTGAATTGAAAAGTTATCGTACCTGTTTCAGTGTTAGCAAGAGCCTTTTTACTATTCACAAGGGTTAACTGATTAGAGGCATATATTCCCCATTCAATTTCCTGAGTTTCTCCACCCATTTGATTTATAATGGAATGTTTATATGGTAATGTAACTTGATAAGTATCACCTACAACTGTTGAAATAGGAGTTGCTGCAGCTACAGTACTATTAGCAGTTCCGGTCAAAATATCCCAAAAATGAAACAAATAATCTCTTCCATTTTGTATAGTAACAAGGGAATGAGCGCCTATTATAGGTAGATATGCATAATTATTATTTGGTAATAACATTGAATGACCAGCAAATGCTGCAGATAAGAGAGAATTTGAATAAGTTACATTCGTAAATTTTCTTTTACCATTGGGTGTATCGAAATAATGTGCATCTCTAATTAATTCTTCCCCTTTTAATGGTAGTAACGTTCGATCTAGTTTATTGTTCATTTCTTTTAGGTTTGTTTCGGCTGATAAATGTAGGGGTATTAAAAGATTTGAAGTGATTAGAATGATTGTGATAGTTAATTTGAAAGTTAAGTTTCTTGGCATTAGATTTTTTATTTTATATAAAATCATTTTAAACCTTCTCCTATATAAATACTGAAAAATTAAGCTATACATTTTAATTAGAATGTTGACTTTAAAGAACCAGAAACTATTCTTTCCCTTCTTTCTTCCTTTTCTTTACAATAAAGAAAAAAAGTAAACTAAAGACTAAAGTTACATAAATCCCGAAACTTAAATACAACCAGAAATATTGTTGCTTTACTTCAACTGCTTTATCATTTAATTCTTCTGCTTCATTTCCAATTTTAAATACTTCATCCCATACCCAGATTTGTTCTCCAATAATTGCTTTCATTTTCAAACGATATGTTCCAGGTTGTATTTGATTATTTTTTAGATCAATCGCATAATCAAAATTTGAATTCGGTGCCATGCTTAATCCCACTTTATTAGAACTATATAAAGCTTTATTTGAACCATCTTTGAAAATTTCAGCATTGATTTCCATCCCTTGAACGATAGTTGGTTTACTATTTTGGATTTTGACCGCAATTGCAGTATGATAATTGACTAATTTAGGCTTAATTTTTAGAAGATCCAATTCTGGTTTTACATTTTTCATTGTTTCAGTCAATTTTACACCAATAACATAAGCATATTTATTATTAATTTGAATCGTATCTGCTGGTTTTTCTGTGTCAATTTTTTCAATCTTCTTTTTAAAGTGGATTGCTCCTAAAAGTACACCTGTAAATTTCTGATTTGGCATTTTAAATGTAAAAGTAACAGTTTTTGATTTACCCGGAGGAATGACAATTTCTTTATGAGGTTCATTTACAAGTTCAATGATAGGATATTTTAAAGTTTGATCAGATTTTTTTACGCTTTTAGGGGAATAATCAATTAATCCATTATCATTTGTAGATGCAAAAGTGACATCAGCAATAAATGTTTCAATTTTTGTACGGTTATTATTAAACACTTCAATCTCTAGAACTTGAAGTTGACCAGGATTCATTTTTAAATCAAAAAAAGATTTCGTTTGATCAATTTGATTCTCTGGTATCTTCGCTTGAACTGAAAAATCGACTATATTTGACGAAGCTTTTACTGATGTCGGAATACATAATGAAACGATCATAGCAGCTGATAATACGAATAGTACAATTTCACGTTTAATGTTCATATTCTTACCCCTTTTTAATTTAGTAAAAAAGAGGGACTTTTAAAAGGCCCTCATCATTCGATTTTATTTAAAATTAGATTTTAAACTCCAGGTGCATCTGTTAATGTCCATGTAATCGTGGCTTCATGATTTCCAACGGTTGCAGAGCCAGCTGGTATCGTTAGCGTTACATTGTTATTAAGTTGTCCGTCATTTACATTCGGGTTTGTACCAAGCCAACTCGTTAACCAAGTTCCTAATCCAGTTCCAGTAGATGCTGATACAACTGGTGAAGCGGTACTTCCATCTGTACTTAAGGCAACTATTTGTACTGCTGTTGGTGAATTGCCTGTTCCGATTGAATTGACTGTAGCATTTTTAAATGATAAAACTGCTCCTGGTAATGAATCAGTTGTTCCATTTGTAAACTTACTAGCTTTTGCAATTACTGACCATCCTGCACCAGTTCCTCGGCGATCAGAAACTTGAATAAATGGTTTTTTTGATATGGCTGAATATTCTACCGTTGTATTTGAGATTTCATTTGATCCAAACTTTACTGATGAAACATAGTCTAAAGTTAAAGAACCGGTATTACCAGTTGGTACATCTGTTGGATCAGTTGGACCTCCTGGAAAAAGTGGATCGGTAGGATTCGTTGGGTTACTTGGCTCTACGGGTCCTGATCCGGCAGTAAATGAAATGACAGCTTTAGAATTGCCTGCAGATTCTTCACCTGCCGCATAAGTAGAATGGTTGACTCCTACCAAACTTGAAAGTCCAAGCACAGTTATGAAAGAAAGTCGTAAAATTTTCATATATAGTCCTCCAGTAAAAATTTATTGTGATGGCACAAAACTGATTATAACGTGACAAAATCTTTTTTTGATATCACTTTATTTACCGTTGGATAAGGAAAAAAGAATGGTCTTGTTGGACATTAATTTTTCACAAAATACGATATAAATCTTTTGTAGATTATGATATTGAAGACGAATTGAATGAGAGGATTTAGAGAAACGAAATCACTTCATATCTTTATAAGTGAAAAAGAACCATCCACATGGAGGGTTCTTTTTTCTGTCTAATATATATAAGCTTATTTATATATTTGCACTAAATTGCTTTATGTAAAGTTTTACATACCTTATCAAAATGATAAAATTGAAGTGCTTTAATCATGGTGAATCAATTAACCAATTGATCTAATGATTTCATATTTTAAATTGGTATGAAAACAAATCACCCTATCGTAATTATTGATCCTTCACTAATCATAGAGATATGAATCAAATTTCACTTTAATTTACCAAAACAATAAGAGGCATATGTATGATGCCTCTTTTCATTCAAATAATAAGAGTTCAAGTAGAGCGGATCAACCGAATTATTCCAATAGCAAATCAACCTAATCATCTTGATTTAGAAAGAACATAATGTGAAAACTTTTGAGGGGTTCCGTAGCGCATGATGTCTTGGATTAATTCTGTGTCTTCATCTGAAATTGTATTTTTTACTGAACCATTTTCTTCTTGAATAGATACTGGAATTAAGTTCCCATTAATATAATCAAAATTAATAACTTTACCTACGCTTTTTCCTTTTACACTTAAGCTAATCCCCTCGTTTAACATTGCATATCCTACGATTTCATATTTTTTACTAAAGACTTCTTCGATCGCATCAAAAGATATAAATTCTTTTTCTCCGTCATTGTAGACAGTATCTTTATCAAATGTAACTTGTATTCCTACTGGTTCTGAACCTCCTTTTGCATCTTTTCCATAGACGATTTCATTTAGTGTACCAGAATGATAAAGTGGTTCTTCGTCATTAATGCAATATTGATCGCTTCGCATAATAATTTCTACACGTTCACCTTCATTTACTTCTAGCTCTTTTTTATTGCCAAAAACATTATAGTATTCCATTTAATAGCCTCCAAAGTTCAAATTAGCGAATGTAATTCGATCGTTAAAATATTACCCTCATTAGAATTTGAATAAAGCGTGCATTCCATACAAAAAAATAAAACTCAACCTTTAAAATTGGTTGAGTTTACTTTCGTATCTATTGAGTCATTCGTAGTTACTTTGGTTAAAAAATCGTTACTACACTGTTTGATTCCGCTGCTTCAATCATACCTAAAATTACTTTTAGTGAAGAAAGGGCATCTTCACCAGTCACAAGTGGAGCTTCATCTAGTTTGATACATTTTATAAAAGCATCAATTACACCACTCGATGTTTGGTTATCATTTGTTTGAATATTTTCAAGCTGATAATAAACCTTCTCACCATCTTTTGTGATGACCTCTATTTGATATTCATTACTATGATATATTTTGATAATCCCTTTTTCACAATAGATCATCGTACTATTGTCTTCTTCACCATAATAAGTCCACGAGAACGATGCTGTACCTAAACGTCCTTTTTTGGTTTTTAGACTACATACAATATTATCGCATACCTCGATTGGTTCTCCATTTTCATTGACTTTATCTAGTGACCCCTGAAATGCACTAACAATTGCGATTTCATCATCAAGTAAGTAATGGATTAAATCAACTTTATGAATACCTAAATCCCCAGCAACTCCAAGTCCTGAGCGTTCTTTTTGAAAGAACCATGTTGAATTTGATTTATTTACGCTCCAATGTTCTGGTCCCGCGTGTCCAAAAGTCGTTCTAAAGGTGAGTACCTTTCCTAGTTCGTTTGATTGGATGATTTCTTTTGCTTTTTGATGTGCACGTGTGAAGCGTTGATTATGATCTACCATCAATTTTTTCCCAGATAACTTTTGGGCAGCTACTATTTCCTTAGCATGTTCAATTGTAAGAGAAATCGGCTTTTCACATAATACATGCTTTCCGTTTAGCAAAGCTTTTGTAGTAAATATATGATGCTGTTCATTGGAGGAACAATCACTAATCACTTCTATTGAAGGATCTGCTAATAATTCTTCTACAGAATGAGCTGTACGTCCTTCAAACATATTCGCTAGATTTTTTGCTCGTTCAATATTTCGATCGTAAAATACGATTTCATCCACAGCATGATTGGCTTTATATTCAGGGGCATGACGAAATTTTGCAATTGAACCACATCCGATAATACCTACTTTCATATTTAGCTCCCCCTCCTACTCTTTCTTTTGGAAAACAACTGCAATGATGATGATTAAACCTTTTACAAATCCTTGTAGATGAGGAGAGACATTCATTAAATTCATCATATTATTTAAGATACCTAAAATTAAAACACCAAAAAATGTTCCAATAATCTTACCGCGACCGCCAGTCATTCTTGTACCACCAATGATAACTGCAGTAATTGCATCTAATTCATATTGAACTCCTGTACTTGAAGAAGAAACGGAATTTAAACGTGATGCTTCAATGATTGCGGCTACACTGACTAATAAGCCTGCCAAGCTATAAACCCCGATTTTAATACGATCGACTCTTATAGCAGACAGAAGTGCTGCTTTTTCGTTACTACCAATTGCATACACATATCGTCCGAATCGAGTCTTTTGCATCAATATATAAACAAGTGCTGTCATTACGAAGAATATAATAATTGGGTAATCGATTATTCCTAAATTATTATTTGCAATTGCAGTAAATCCAGTTACTTTACCAGAAATGCTACCGCCTTCAGTTATATACAAAGCGATTGAACGAGCAGCGGCCATCATCCCTAATGTGGCAATGAACGAAGCAATTTTTCCTTTCGCAACCATTAAGCCATTTAAAAATCCAGCGAATAAACCTACTAAAAGTGCAGTTACGATCGCTACAAATATACTACCAGTAGCATTTAAAGCTAACACCGTACAAACACCAACTAATACTAGTACAGAGCCTACCGATAAATCGATTCCACCCGAAAGCATGACAATCGTCATTCCTAAAGCAACAATCCCTATAATTGAAACTTGCATTAAAATATTGAGTTGGTTATTCACATCAATAAATCTAGGATTCATAATTGTTGCTGCGATAAAAATAATTAAAAAAGCAATAATGACGCTATACTCTGACCATAGCCAAGAGAGGCGATTTTTTGCATTTGAAGTTTGAGGATTGTTTTCATTTAATACTACATTAGCCAATTTTTTCGACCTCCCTTTTCGATCCAGTTGCATAACTCATAATTTCATCTTCTGTCGCTTCTTCTCCATTGAATCTAGCAGTTATTTCTCCTTGATACATTACATTAATGTTGTGACAAATCTTTAATACCTCTGGGGCTTCTGATGAAAGAATGACAACAGCTTTACCTTGTTCAGCGAGTGAGACGATATGTTGATAAATCTCTTGTTTAGCTCCGACATCAATCCCTTGAGTGGGGTTATCAAAAATGATAATATCTGTATTTACTTCAAGCCATTTAGCAATAATCACCTTTTGTTGATTCCCACCACTTAACTTATCAATTGTAATTCGTGGATTGTGTACTTTTATGTTTAATTGATTCTTATAATATTCGAATTTCTCCTTTTCAAGCTTTTCTTGGATGAACCCTGCATTTTCAAAATGCCCGATTGAAGATAGGCTCATATTATGAATGACACTTAAATCTTTAATGATCGCATTTTCTTTTCGATCTTTCGGAACAAGTCCCAGACCAGCTTCTAATGCTTTACGTGGATGATCTATTTTTACCAACTGGTTATTGATTCGAATCTCACCAGTGTATTTTTTTCGATAACCAAATAAACTTTCAAAAAGTTCAGTTCTACCATCACCAGCTAAACCAGTAAAACCTACTATTTCTCCTTTTCGAACTGAAAAAGTAATATCATTAAATAATCTTTGACTGGATAAGTTTTTAACTGCTAATAATACAGGACCAAATGTCTTTTTTTGAACGATTCGATCTTCTGAAATAGATTTTCCTACCATAAGTTTCGTGATTGAATCTAGGTTTTCATTTTCAATACTTCCAGTTCCTACAACCTCTCCATCACGTAAGACTGTATAACGGTCACAGATTTCTTTAATTTCTTTCAGTTTATGGGAAATATAAATAATAGAAACACCAGAATTTTTTAGGTTTTTCATTAGTTCAAATAATCGATTTACTTCATGTTCAGCTAAGGATGCTGTTGGTTCATCCATAATAATCAGAGTGGATTTATGTAATAGTGCTTTGGATATTTCAATCAATTGTTTATAAGAGGTATCAAGATTTCTAACATATTCTTTCGGATTGATGTCAACGCCTAGTTTTGCTAATATCTCACTAGTTTTGCTACACATCTCTTCTACTTTTAAAAAACCTATTTTGTTGCGAAGTTCAGAACCTAAAAACATATTTTCATAGACTCTTAGATCGGAGACTACATTTAATTCTTGGTGAATAAAGCTTATTCCATGTTCTTGAGATATTCTTGGATTTATCATTTTACGATCGATTCCATTTATTTGAATTGATCCGTGATCCGGTTGATGAACGCCACCTAGAATATTCATTAATGTCGACTTTCCAGCTCCATTTTCACCTAATAATGCATGAATTTCACCTTTCTCAATTTGAATGGAAACATTTTTTAATACCGAGTTACCGTTAAATGATTTTTCAATATTGTTCATTGTCATTAAAGGATTCGTAGACATGGCATGATCCCTCCTTTATAGGAAAATAGGAAATACAATATCTGTATCGACAATTATTGTATTTCCTCTTGATTATTTAGAATTTAGAATCTGGGTTATAGTACTCTTCAACATTATCTTTTGTAACTTGAGTCGCTTCTTTTACGATGATATTCTCTTCTGGGTCATTACCTTGCGCGATATCTGCTGCAATTTTTACCGCGTCAGCGACCATCGTTGGTGAATAAAGGAATGTAGCCGTAATTAAACCGTCTTCCTTCATATTATCAAATACAGCTTTACCACCACCGGCACCTGTAATGAATTTGATATCTTTACGTCCTGCTTCTTTAATTGCTTGTAGTACACCTAGTGCCATACCATCATCTTGAGTGAAAACTGCGTCAATATGTGGGTGGGCTTGTAAAATGTTTTGCATTACTTCTAAAGATTTTTCAGTAGAAAAGTCGCCACTTTGTGAAGCGATTACGTCAATTCCACCAGATGACTCCATTGCTTCTTTAAAACCAGAACCTCGTTGTTCTGTAACAGAACTTGGTGGTCCTGTAATTTCAACTACTTTCCCTTTGCCATTTAACTTTTCAACAAAGTATTTACCAGCGTTAACGCCAATCCCTTCATTGTCTCCTTTTACAACAACAGTAGCAGCATCATTTTCTAACTCGCGATCTACTATGACTAAAGGAATACCAGCATCCTTTATCTTTTGACCAACTGGAGTAAGAGCAGCAGACTCAATTGGAAGCATAACAATAACATCTACATCTTGTGCTATTAAATCATCAACATCATTTGCTTGCTTGTTTGGATCTGTTGCATTAGTCATTACATACTCAATACCATCACTCTCTTTTAGTTCCTTTGCTTGCTTTTCAGCACTATCAATTAATGCACCCATCCAACCATGTGTTGCAGATGGTAAAGAAATACCGATTTTTAACTTATCATCTTCTTTTCCACCAACACTACTGCCTTTATCATTACAAGCTACCAACCCAAATACTGTTACTAAAGACATTCCAGCCACTAGTAATTTTCTCAAAACCATTCACCCCTTAGTATTTGTTTAATAAACTCCCCTTTTATGTAATCGATTACATTTAAGGTCAGCGCTCTACTATTAACCCTTTTTAATAACAGAGCGCTGACCTTAAATCGATTTAACCCGAAGTAGACTCACGAATCACTAATTCATGATCTAATATGATACTTTCAACTTTTTCACCTTTTATCTGATCAATTAACATTTTTGCTGCAATGGTTCCCATCTTATGCATTGGTTGTGCAATCGTTGTTAGAGTAGGATTTGTCATATTTGAAAAATCAATTTTATCAAAACCAACTACTGCAATATCATTTGGAACATGTAGTCCATTACTGTTGATTTCTTTTAAAGCTCCTATTGCTAAAAGGTCAGATACTGCAAAGACCGCAGTTGGTCGATCTTCTATGTTTAATATTTTTTTCATTGCCTGCTGACCGTACTCGAATCCTAAATGCTGAGTATGAATGATATATTCATCCATTACTGTAATCCCGTGCTCTTCTAAAGCTTTTTGATAGCCTTTTTTTCGTTGTCTAGCATATAAATATTTTTCATCAGAGTTCATAAGTGCAATTTTTGTGTGACCTAATTTTATTAAATGTTTTACTGCTCGATAAGAAGCATCCTCATTATCGATTGTTACATAAGGAATGCCACTGTCCTCTCCATATTCACTACATTGAATAATGGCATGATTTTCAGCTAGTTTTTTTAATGTGTCTACGTTTACAGCAGGATCCATTGAGATAATCCCGTCCGCCATCTTTTTCCTAACTAAGTCAAAATAAATATTCTCTTTCTCTGGATTTGAATCCGTCTCACAAAGTAAAATATTATAATTTTGACTGATTGCAATATTTTCAATACCTTTGATAATGTCCAAATAAAAGGGGTTAGAGATTGTGGGAATTAAAATTAAGATAATCCTACTTTCGGAGTTTCTTAAATTTCGCCCTAACATACTTGGTTCATAATTTAGTTTATGAATGGCTTCTTCTACTTTAATTCTTGTTTTAGAGGAAACTGTGTTCTGTCCGTTTAATACTCTTGAAACTGTTGCTACAGAAACTCCTGCTTGTTTAGCAACCTGTTGGATGTTTGCCATCTTTTTATCCTACTTTCTGTAAAATCACTGTAAATAATCTTCTGAAATCGATTACATTTTTATGTTAATATGTTCTGAATTATCTGTCAATAAAATATTTTAAACTAAATAAAACTATTGATTTACTTGAAAAAATTCTATATGTTAGAAATGTAATGGATTACATAACAGTATATTCTGACAATTATAGTTAAGGAGGGATTTTGCATTGAAATTAGGTGTCTTTACAGTTTTATTCTCCGATCAAAGTTTTGATGACATGTTAAGTTATGTTTCTTCTAAAGGTGTAGAGGCAATTGAGTTAGGCACTGGAGGATACCCTGGTGATGCTCATTGTCAAATTGATGAGTTATTAAATAATACATCTAATATAAAAAAGTTTAAGCAAAAAATAACTGATCGAGGATTAATCATTAGTGCTTTGAGTTGTCATTCAAACCCCCTTCACCCACAGAAAAAAATTGCAAAGCCTGCTGACGATCTTTTAGAGAAAACAATTCGCCTTGCTTCCGAATTAGGAGTCCCTGTCGTAAATACTTTTTCAGGCTGTCCTGGTGATCACGAAAATGCGCTTTACCCTAATTGGCCAGTTACAGCTTGGCCAAATGACTTCCAAGAAATTTTGAAATGGCAATGGGAGGAAAAATTAATTCCATATTGGAGTGAAAAAAATGATTTAGCAAGAGCGCACAATGTAAAAATCGGTTTAGAGCTACATGGAGGATTTTCCGTTCATACACCAGCGACATTGTTACGATTAAGAGAAGCTTGCGGCCCTGCAATTGGAGCTAACCTTGATCCAAGTCATATGTGGTGGCAAGGAATTGATCCAATTGAAGCAATAAAAATTCTTGGCCGTGAAAATGCGATCCATCATTTTCATGCAAAAGATACGATTATTGACCAACAGAACATGAATCGAAATGGACTAACAGATATGACGGATTACTCGGAAATGCGCGATCGGGCCTGGTATTTTAGAACAGTTGGCTTTGGACATGATCAAAAAACTTGGGCAGATATGATAAGCACTCTTCGTCTCTATGGTTATGACTATGTTGTTAGCATCGAACATGAGGATGGGTTAATGTCAATTAATGAGGGATTTACAAAGGCAGTCGAAAATTTAAAACCGCTTATTGTAAAAGAATCTGTCGGTCAAATGTGGTGGACGTAACTTTTAGTCTACGTTTCTTGCATTGATTAAGAAAAAGCTAATTAGATTACAATTAGCTTTTTTCTTTCTTTATTTTGTTTGTGCCTATCTTAAGTCGTTGCCACCTTCTCCCCCTATCGTTTTTTGATGAACAGTAATGATAAAATGTGGATTCCTTTTACATTCATTATTTTTGATAACTGTTAATTTTTTTAAAGTATTCCACTTCCGATAGCTCTAGTTTTCTAAACTCCATTTTATTGTCGCCGTTATACACGCCAATGACCACACCATGATCAGTAAACCAAATCATAGAATTAAGTATCCTCGTTCCTTGTCTAGGACTGTTGATAAATAAAAAAGCATCCGGGTGATTAAGGTCTACATTTTGGTTAGTAGTCCGATTTGACCCCCAAAAGATCCCTTCTAAATAATCAACCGCATTTTGATTTTCTTCATCAGTAATTACCTTTTCGAACTCAATCTGATCCATATTATTCGATATCATATGGCCGATTTGTATTTGCCTCGAAGGTATTGTTTTTTGAACTTTTTTATAAATGAATACTGTCGTAAAGCTAGTGATCAGAATCATTACTAGGCTAAAAAGAATAATAGCTTTTTTCATATTCCCCCATACTTTCATCATTTAGATGTTCAACTTTCCCTCTCAAGCTTTCAAAAGTAGCCTTTGAATCCCCTCCTTTTTAAATATATATTCTCTTTGGCTTATTTCATTATTTCGAATTTGTCATACTTGACTGCAATATATATAACTTTAGAAGGATGTTATGAATCTAAATAATAAGAGTTCATATGAAATTTGACTGGTTTTAAACAGTGAAACGAATCAGTACTTAATTAACGATTAAGTTTTTACCGGTGTGATATTTTTACTGAAATGAGGAGGAATATATATGAAGGCAATTGTTTGTAGGAAATATGGTTCACCTGACGTTCTAGAACTTGCAGAAATGGAGAAACCAATACCAAAATCCAATCAAGTACTTGTAAAAATAAAAGCAAGCTCCATAAATTATGGTAATCTTGTACTTTTAAAAGGAGAACCTTTTTTAGCTCGATTTGCTTTTGGTGTTCTTAAACCAAAATACGCCATACCTGGTGGAGATATAGCAGGTTTAGTTGAAGCAGTTGGCAAAGATGTTAAGAACTTTCGACCAGGAGATAAAGTGTTTGGAGACTTATCAACTTGTGGTTGGGGTGGTTTTGCCGAATACGTAACTGTACCTGAAAGTGCTTTGGCATTCAAACCTGAAAACTTGTCTTTTGAAGAAGCAGCAGCTGTTCCAATGGCAGGCGTTACTGCACTACAGGCAATTAGAAACAAAGGTAAAATTCAGTCTGGACAGAAGGTATTAATAAATGGTGCTTCTGGTGGTGTAGGTACGTTTGCAGTACAGATTGCCAAAGCATTTGGAGCAGAAGTAACTGGTGTGTGTAGTACAAGAAATATAGATATTTTAAAATCAATCGGAGCAGACCATACAATTGACTATACAATGAATGATCTTAAAGAACTTAGGGAGACTTACGATTTAATCATTGCTGTGAACGGCTACCAATCCATATCAACTTATAAGCGTCTACTTAATCCCAATGGCTATTATGTAGTGGTAGGAGGTTCCGGGGCTCAACTAACCGAAGCAATGGTATTCGGTCCTTTGATTTCAATAACTGGGAATAAGAAAATGAGTAGTATGTTACAAAGAGCAAACCAAAAAGATTTGATTTTTTTGAAAGAACTTATTGAAGAAGAGAAAATAAAACCGGTTATAGATCGCTGTTATAAATTGAGTGAAGTACCTGATGCTTTTAGGTATTTTGAACGAGGTCATGCTCAAGGAAAAGTTATCATTACTGTATAAATAACTCTCATCTGGTAGATGTACATAAAAAAAAGGCTGAATTTCAGCCTTTTTCAATTTTTTGTATTGTTGTTTTAGCAAATGCTTGTTGAAGGTCGTCCACAATATCCTCCCATGCCTCTAAACCGACTGACATGCGAATCATATTATCTGTAATTCCCATTTTTTTCTGTAGTTTTTTGGGCACAACAGAATGTGTCATTGTAGCTGGATGTTGAATCAATGTCTCTGTATCACCAAGACTTACTGCGATTTTTATCATCTTAAGCTGATTGAGGATATCTTGTGTTTCTTCCTTCGAGCCATGAACTGTAAAAGCGATCACGCCTCCACCTTTTCTCATTTGCTTTTTTGAAATGTAATAGTCCGGATGATTCGAATCGCCTGGATAGTATACTTCTTTCACAATTGGATGAGATTGTAAAAATGCAAATACTTTTTCTGCATTATCACAATGGCGTTCCATTCGAACTGCTAAAGTTTTTAATCCACGAAGTAATAACCATGCATCAAACGGAGACATTATGCCCCCTGTATCCTTCCTAACAGGTACCATCGCCTCAGCCAGTTCTTTTGTTTTACATACAACGATTCCTGCGATGACATCCCCATGTCCGCCAATATATTTCGTTGCACTATGCAACACAATATCACAGCCAAGACTTAAAGGATTTTGTAAATATGGTGAACAAAATGTATTATCAACGACTACGATAATGTTCTTTTTCTTCGCTACTGTTACTACCTTCTCAATATCAATCAGCTTCATAGTAGGATTAATTGGGGTTTCAATAAAAATAACCTTTGTATTTTCTTGGATTACTTCTAATAACTCTTCTTCAGTCGACATATTGCAAAAATCATGTTGCACACCAAATCTATTTTCTAACATCTCTAATAATCCAAATGTACAACCGTATATTCCTTTTGAACACACAATATGGTCTCCAGCACTGATTAATGAAAACAAAGTAGTCGAAACAGCGGCCATACCAGAGCCAAAAGCAAGAGCAGCTTCTCCTTCTTCCAAAGTAGCCATTCGTTCCTCTAAAATATGAACAGTTGGATTTCCTAGCCTAGAGTAAATGTAACCACTACGCTCGCCACAAAAACTTAGTTCCCCATGTTGTGCTGTAGGAAAAGTAAAAGTAGATGTCTGAAATAACGGTGGTGTCAAACTACCTTGATACTCACTTGATTCATATCCTTCATGAATTAGCATCGTCTCAATCTGTTTTTTCTTCATATTAATTAGCCCCTCTCCATTAGCGTTCTTTTTCGTAAATGAGTATTCATGCTTTGGATGTTATTAAAATTGATGAGGTTCTAGCAGATTTTTAAGTAATATCTAATCCAAAAAACTAAATTGATTTGAGAAATAGATAAACCTAAACCATACTCAAAGTTCGTAAATGCAATTAAGAAAATGATGTAAGCGCTTTACTAATTATATTTTATTAGCCAATATTGATGGAAATACATATTTTCGATAATAAAATGATTAGTTATGAAAGATATATTCTCTTTTTTTCGTATTGGTAGTTTGAATAATAAAAAAGAACTACCGTAGTAGTCCTTTATTTTTATCATATGTATGTGTTTTTACCTCGGCATTTCAAACTTTCTTTAAAATAGGTGAATCTTCTTGATTTTGCTTGTTTCTAGTTTCAGCTAAATGTAAAAAGTAAGCTAAAAAAAAGCTGTAGCTTTAGCTACAGCACAGTAATTATAAACTGTATTCTTCAGTTGGTATTTTGCCCGTAAGTATATCATACTCAGCTTTCATTTCACCGAATTTTTGAGGATTCCCCTCATTTTGGGCATAATCTGGATGCCATAATCTTGTATATTGTCTCATATGCTTCTTCCAAACTTCAGCACCATCTTTAGGATTGAAGTATTTATATTGATATGTATGGTTTTCTTTTATTGTAAATGAATAGTCTCTAAAATAACGTTCCCATTCTTTTGCCCAATCATCTAGTTTTTTCTTAAATTTTTCAGCTTGCATACTGTTTTTCATTTTCTCTTCGTTCTTCCAATATTCCATTTTTTGGTTGAATTCATCTAACTCTTTATTAGAATATTTCCATTGTTTGTCATTAGCTTTTGGTTTATGGTCAAAATCTTGTTCTAAAGAGTTTTCATTTACCTTATCGTTATTAAAAATCTGATTAACACCTGTATTACTTAAATGATGCGCATATTTTTCATTGATCATTTGTTCCAACAGTTCTGCCATAGATGTACCAGTTAGTTGGGAAAGCTGATCTAACTTATTCATAGTTTCTTGATGCAGTTTATGTGTTACATACACTTTTTTAGGTTTCTTTTTCAACCAACTCAACTCCTTAACTAAATGTTACTATACAAGAATGTGGCAAACCATTAAAATATGGAGTCAATCTTGTTACAAAATATCATCAAATCACTAAAAAATGGGTAAATGAATAAATTGGAGTATTGATTTTAAAATTTAATTGTTTTGAGTGGACTTATCATAATACAAAAAACACTTTAACAGATTGTTAAAGTGTTAAAATTAACTGATTCAATTAAGCATTGTTTTCAAAAGGTACGCTGTAATCTGCTTTTTGTCTATATACAACTTTACCTACTTGGGTTTTCCCTTTTACGTCGGCGGTTGCTTTTACACCTACTAGTTTTACATGTTTCGTTAAATCCTTTTTGGAAACCATTTTTTTCACGTCTTTGAAATCAATATATCTTGTCATTTAGAACCACCTCCAAATAGATAATCGATTGTACTCATTAGTCTTGAATTCGCTACGATTAAAAGATCCAGTTCCTCATCTTTTAATTCTGCTTCATCATCTGTAGCGGTGATTGAAACCGTTAGAACGCCCTCTGTTCCCATAGGATAACATATTAAATAACTTTTATACAAGTTATCTCTTGTTAACAAGAACAGTATATTGCTCTTCAAATAACTATCTACTACTAGAATTCGCTCACCAGAATCTTCCTCAATACCATCATTCACATTAAATTTATGAAATCGGTTACTTGGTACTTCTCCAACAATATGTCTTAATCCTTCTGAACCTTCCTTTTTCCAAAAACCAATATCAGTTAGTTCGAATCCTCTTGGAACTCCATACTTTGGCTTTAAGGTTTCAACTATGTATTCATGAATATGTTCTGGACTTGTTTTCATTAGTTTTATTGCAATGTCTGCAGAAAATTTTGAAGCTACGTTTAATGCACTGATCCTAAGTGTTGCTTGTTCATAAAGTTCTTTATAGTCAACAAATGGACCAGATTGATGAATGATTTCACCAATTTCACTACAGGCAACTCGTACTGCAGCTTTATGGTTTACTATATCTCTTATTTCATAAGTAAGATGATTTATGCCAACTAAATCAGAAAGAAAATGAAAATCCAATAGTTTCAGTTCTTCTTCTACTTGAATTTTTTTTGTTTTATTTGGGATTAAAAAAAATACGCGACCTCTTCGTAGTTTCCCCCAAAATAGTCCCATTTCAAACAAAGTATTATCTCGAGTAATTAAGCATTTATTGCCTCGAATAGTAATGACATCATCAGGAGAACATATAAATACGCCATAATCATTTTGATCTAACTGTTTTTCTAAGTCTTCCATCGTATATTTATTAGTCGTAAAGGCAGAATTCCAAGGTGTAACTTCTGCAAAATAACTTAGATGATATTGTACTGCGTCAACATATGGCATGGCTTCCCTAGATGAACCGATAAAAACTCTAGATCTTCTCTCTTCCATAAAACCTCCAACTAATTAGTAAATATTACCACAGATTATATCATAAAATTCTCATAATTTGATTGAGAACATTCAATATAAATGAAAATGGTTCAAAGTTCCTTGGACAAGTGTGAAAAATGATATCATATGCTCTTTTATTTAGGATTTTTTGTATTATTTTGTTACGATTATTAGTTATAACTCATGATTGCTCCTAATCAGTGTGTAATCATACAAAAAAGCTAACAAAATGTTAGCTTTTAAATAGATTTAAGCTGTAAATGCTGATTTTAATGATTCAAGTCCATCTTGATAAATCCCATGAAATAGCGATGTAACCTCTTCATCAGTCACCCCAATTGGAGTGAAGCTACCAGACCACTCAACTAAGGTTTCTTTTCTACCATTATGCTCACGAACACGTAATGTTGATTGATAATTAGTTACTGGAAATGGTGCTTCCAATATTGAGTAAGTGTAGAATTGCTCTTTGTCATTAAACGCTTCAAGACGCTCAACTATTACATCTCCATCAGGATTTGCAAGATGTCTTACTCGTCCACCTTCACTTAATTCACTGTTCGGGATATAGGGTAGCCAATCTGGAAGTGAGTTAAAGCCACCGATTAATCGCCATACTTGTTCAGGTGTTGCAGGAATGACCATTGTTACTGTTGTGTTTGCCATTTTCATATCTCCTTTTTGTCGTCAGTAGGAAGTGGCGCGTTTTCCACAACTAGTTTTTGTTCGCGCATTTCCATCCAAAATTCAGCAGGAATTACTTCATTTAAAGCAGCTTGATCCTCTATAATACGCTCTGGTCGACTTGCTCCAGGAATGACAGCGGCAACTGCTGGATTGGCTAACGAAAATTGTAGTGCAGCTGCCTTTACGCTGATATTGTGGCGATTAGCAATACCTTTGATTTTTTCCACTTTCGAAATAATGTCAGGTGATGCTTTTTGATATTCAAAATGAGTACCGCCAGCTAGGATTCCTGAGCTATATGGACCACCAACAACAATATTAACGTTTTCTTTTGCAGCAGTTGGCATTAATCTTTGAAGTGCGCGATCATGATCTAATAAAGTGTAACGCCCAGCTAATAAGCTAATATCTGGCTTCGTTTCGCCAAGTTCTAAAGCAATTTCAATTGGCTCTACTTTATTCACACCAAGACCCCAAGCTTTAATGACCCCTTCTTCACGTAATTGTGTCAAAACGCGAAATGCTCCAGTTCGAGCAATTTCAAATTGAGATAACCACTCGTCTCCATAAAAGTCCTGTGCAATATCATGAACATAAACAATATCTATGCGATCTGTTTTTAAACGATTTAAGCTTTGCTCGATTGAACGTAAAGTCGCGTCGGCACTGTAGTCGTTTATCATCTTATTTTTACGTCCGTATTCGAATAATCCACCTTTTTCACCTAAGTCGCGTGCACTTGGGTCCTCAAGTTCGTCTAAAATTAAGCGACCGACTTTCGTACTTAGTACGTAATCATCTCGATTATATTTTGACAATGCTTCACCTAGTCTAATTTCAGCAAGTCCTGCGCCATAAAATGGAGCTGTATCAAAATAACGGATTCCATTGTTCCATGCAGCATCGACAGTCGCAAGTGCTTCTTCCTCTGGGATATTTCGAAACATATTACCAAGTGGTGCAGTACCAAATCCTAATTTTCCTTCAAGCATCTTATTCATTCTAATCCTCCAAATAATATATAGTACAAGTCTTAAAAGACCTGCTCTTTATTAATATTTAGTGAGATATCACTCTCCGTTTGTTACACTTTTCTTCAAGTGATTACTCTCTATATTGGTATTATGAAATAATGTCAAAAAGAAAAGAAGAACGTACTTTTAAGTGCGGTAGTAACCCTTCTGTTCTTTAGGTACATTTTAGTTACTTAATAACTAATTAGATATAAATGATAAAACCGTTGATTAAACATCACTTTTAGAATCAATTAAATGATAAAATTAATTGTTTATAAGCAAAATCTATTTAAAAAATTTTAAAATTTTTTATGTACATTGGCAGAATAAAAGAAAAAAGGTAGGGAATCCCTACCTTTTTTACTACTCATTAAGAATACTTACCTCTAGTACATCATCTTTATTACCATATTTTTTTATAATATGACTTTCTCCCCATACACATAATGAATGCAAGATTTCATTCAAGCTGACTCCATAGTCAGATAAAGAATATTCAACTTTAGGCGGTATTTGATTATATACTGTGCGATTTATGATGCCGTCTTCTTCAAGTTCTCTAAGTTGTTGTGTAAGCATTTTTTGAGTTATTCCAGGCATTGCACGTTTTAATTCACTCGTTCTCCGTGTCCCTAGCTTTAGATGGCACAATATCACGACTTTCCACTTCCCGCCAATTACCTCTAATGCTGCTTCAACCGGTATGTTATATTTCTTCATTAAGAGATCTCCTTTGAAACAATATAGAAGTTCTAAAAATAATCCTCACTAAATAGCGAGGATTAACATACTTTTACTTCTAATTATATATATGTATCCAAGTTTATTATTTTCCTTTCATAAATTAATCATTCGTAGGAAAAATAGGCTGATTTGTTCATATAACTTGGATTACTATACTATTTAAAATCCAGTAGTGTATTGTCTCGGAATAATTGTCTCCTTATTTAACTTAGAAGCAGCTTCTAATGTCCAATAAGGATTTCTCAGCATTCCTCTTCCAACTGCAACTAGGTCAGCGTCTTCATTGCCAACAACAGCATTCGCAAGGCTTGGCTCGTCTAATCTTCCAACTGCAATGACAGGAACATTAAGAGCTTGTTTAATTGCCCTTGCTAGTGGTACTTGATAAGCTACATGAGTACCAGGTCTACCGTGTGCAGCAATTTGCCCTTCACCACCAGAGCTTACATGGAAGATATCTACTCCTGCATTTTGATACTCTTTAGAAAAATCAATACTATGATCAATACCATATCCACCTTCTACATATTCGATGGCAGAAATACGCATAATTAAAGGCATTTCTTCTGGCATCGCACTTTTTGCAGTCTGGATAACTTCTTTACCGAAAAGAGTTAAGTCCTTTCCGTATTCATCAGATCTACGATTTGTTAATGGAGATTGGAATTGATGGATTAAGTAACCATGTGCACCATGTAATTCAATTGTGTCTACTCCGATCTTGACTGCACGTTCCACTGCTAAACGGAACTTTTCAACCATATCCTTCACTTCTTGTGTTGTCAGTTCTCTTGGTGTTTTTGATTTTTCATCGAAAGGAATTGCGGATGAAGATACGGGTACTTGTGCATCTACAGCTTTACGTCCTGCATGAGCAATTTGAATACCGACTTTTGCTCCATGTTGTTGACATGCTTCAACGATTCGTTTTAAAGCGGGAATTTGATCATCTGACCATAATCCTAAATCAAAATCTGAAATTCGTCCGTCTGGTTCTACATCTGTCATTTCAATAATAATTAACCCAGCTCCACCTATTGCTCTACTCACATAATGAGTGTAATGCCAATCAGTCGCGATTCCATCTTTGTTTGTAACTGAATACTGACACATTGGAGGCATAACTACACGATTTTTTAATTCTAGCCCTTTTATTTTAAATGGTGTAAATAAATGATTCATACTCATTACCTTCCTTTTGGTTTCCCATTATTTTAATGTAAATTTACTTCATTCCTAAAGTGAATAAAAGTTTTTTGCTTGGAAAAAAACTTTACGACTGGAAAATTATCTTATAACTTCATATCAAAACAATGGAAAAAGCTGTTAAACCATAAATAAAAGTATTTCCTAAAACTTCAGAAAAAAATTAGAAGTTCCGTTCGGATTTAGAGTTGTTTTTAAACAACATAGTCAGGATGATATCTAAATTAAGTGATTTTAGAAATAAAAGACAATCTTTTTAGGAAATTAAATTATTCAACTTGGTATCTACCACATATTAATTGGTAAAAAGTCATCATAAAAAGCCTTGTATTTTATACAAGACTTCACCTTTTTACTATGTTAATTTATTGTCTATGTTATTTATTAACGATCCTTCCACTTCGCTTGTAAATGTATTATTAATAAATTCTAAAATCTTTTGTTCGTATTCGTTTGGTACTTCTTGATAGGAAGTTATATGCCCATAGTCAGTCAACCAAATTGTTTTTTCACTTTCTTTTGGAATTTGCGCTAATATTAACTGGCTACTAGTAAATGGAACGCGTTCGTCATTTTTACCGTGAATCAGCAAATAGCTTGTGTTGTGACCTTTTTGGACTTCTAAGATCGGCGATACAGTTTTCGGGTCTATGCGTAATAAATGTTTCATCGATTGTATGATAATTGGTGTAAATGGCTTTTTCGGAAGTTTTGACCAAACACTTAAGTTCTCTTCCAAATATGTTTGTAAGTCATGGAACGGACTGTCAGCAATAACACCTTTCACCATAGGATGTCGACTCCCAACGAGTAAACTTGTAGCAGCCCCCATACTCCAACCTAACAAAATAACTGATGATTGCCCTTTTGATTTTAGTACAAAATCAACTGCAGCTGTTAAGTCATGTTGTTCGTAATAACCGATTCCTGTACTACGGCCACCTGATTTACCACTATTTCGAAAATCAAACATAAGTACATTAACATTAGTGTCATGAATTTTTTGAATAAGTCGCAATGATTGAATCGTTTTTTGACTCCGCTCATCAGTATAACCATGTGCCGTTATGACCGTATTATTTGTAGGAATTTTAGATGGAATCCACCAGCCTTTTAGAGTAACCGATTGAAAATCACTTTTAAATTCAACCTCATCGTAAGCTAATCCATAATCTGCAGGTGTTTCCTCAGTTTTCCTTCTTTTAGGATGTGTTAAGATCAAGCCAACTAATATTGGTAAGATGAAGATGACAAAAGGTGTAAAAATTAATGCCCAGAATAAAGTTTTTTTGATATTATATCTGTTCATCTGGTATACACTCCCTTCAATCCTAATCAACATGATCTATTTTCAATATATGATTTCAGATGATTCAAGATTATTTTCTCTTTTCATATTCTATTTATGAAGGATTTGTGACTTATGTTCAAGTGAATTTTGAAAAAGGCCCAATATTTTTATTACATCTCTTCATAAATATTTTATTATTCTCTTATTTAATTCAAAAAATTTATTAATCACTTTCTGTTTAGTGAACACGTTGTGAATGTTTTCACATATGTTTTTTAATAAAAAGTAAGCATAAAAACTGCTCACTTTTTGGGTTACTTGATTACTAATTTATTAAGATTCAGCTTGTTTTTGTTCATTATTATTTAAAATGATAGCATCTGCTTCTTTCTTTTCATATCGAGACCAAATCACAACAGGAATTAATAAAAGTGAAAGGGTACCGCCAGTTAATGCAAGTGTTGCATAACTTGAATTTGCGACAACCATACCTGACATTGCCCCACCAGAAGCTCCTGCTAATGCAATAAAAACATCAATTAACCCTTGCGTTTTGGCACGTGTTGAAGAGTTTGTTGAATCAATAATCTGTGCTGTACCGCTTATTAATCCAAAGTTCCATCCTAAGCCTAATAAAGATAGCGCAATAATTAAGAAAACCATAGAATCACTTGGTGCCATTGCGGCTAATAAACCTGCAAAAAGTAATGTAATTCCAGCGGCAATTGACATGGCAATTCTTCCAATCTTATCTACAAGAATCCCAGTCACAAGTGATGGAAGATACATTGAACCAATGTGAAATCCAATGACTACACCAACATCACTTAAATTATGCCCATGATGCTTCATATGTACGGGGGTCATAGTCATAATTGCAACCATCACAATCTGAGTTAATACCATAATCGAAGCACCAACAACTATTCCGCGTTTATTATTTGATTGTATTGTGTGCGACTTATTGTCTTCTATCACTTCATTTTCCCTCTTATTAGATTCTATGAATCTTGCAAAAATGAGTGGATCGGGACGAAGCAGAATATAAACAACTAAACCAGCTAATATAAATGCGATTGAAGAAAGAATAAAAGGTCCGGCAAGTGCAGGCACTCCTATAGAATTTGCAAAATTACCCATAACACCTACTAAACTTGGACCTGCTACCGCACCAAATGTTGTTGAAACCATGGCAATACTGATTGCAGTCGCTCTCTGGTTCTTATTGGCTAAGTCAGTTCCAGCATATCGAGCTTGCAAGTTGGTTGCAGTTCCCGCTCCGTAAACAAGTAACGAAGGTAATAAAATAAAAATATTATTTGTAATTGCAGCGATCACAACGCCAATTGCCCCAAACCCACCAGTGATAAATCCTGCAGTAAGTCCTATCCGTCGACCAAAACGCTGAGAAAGTCTGCCTACCAATAATGCTGCAATTGCTGAACCTAAAGTAAATAATGCAGCAGGTAATCCTGTAACTGATTCAGATCCGAGCATTTGCTGTGCAAGAAGTGCACCAACTGTTACACCGGCAGCAAGTCCAGCACCTCCAAATATTTGTGAGATACATACGATGATCAGTGTTCTTTTATAGATTTTTTTTTGATTTTCTGCTGCAACTAATTCTTTATTCATTACATCTATTGACTTACTCACCATTTATTCACCTTCTTCAAGAATTCGTTAGTCGAATCTAATCTTATCATATTGATTTGTAACATATTTTAGGAATTAATGAAAGTCGGTCGAAATTTACAGATCGATAAAAAGCCTATTTTAATCATACCTAAATAGAATTTTTCATGGAATAATAATTTTTTTCGTTCCTTATTCCCACTCTACTTCCTTCGAAATCCCGTTTTCTTTTGAAATAAGTAATTGAAATTTTCAGCATATTATAATAAAATAGTTTGATATCAAAGAAAAAATGTTTCTTTCAGTCAAAAGTGTTTATTTTTTGAAAGAAATTATTATTCGATGATACTTTTAAAACTTCATAGAAAAACGGAGGTATATCATGGACATTCAAGTAATTATATCAATCTCTATTTACTTTATTTTTATGCTAGCAATTGGAGTTTACGCTTACAAAAAGTCCACTGATAGTTTATCAGAGTACATGCTTGGTGACCGTGGACTTGGACCAGCTGTTACTGCACTCTCAGCAGGTGCAGCGGATATGAGCGGTTGGATGTTAATGGGATTACCAGGTGCGATGTATGCAACTGGGATTTCTTCTGCTTGGATTGCGATTGGTCTGACAGTCGGAGCTTATTTAAACTATTTACTGTTAGCACCTCGTTTACGAGTTTTTACTGAGGTAGCGGATAACTCAATTACGATTCCAAATTATTTTGAAAAAAGATTCCAAGATTCTAGTAGAATCTTAAGAATTGTTTCAGCAATTGTTATTATCATTTTCTTTACATTGTATTGCTCAGCAGGGCTTGTATCTGGTGGAACATTATTCGAATCTGCTTTTGGGATTGATTATAAAGTTGGACTATTTGTTACTGCTGGAGTTGTTATTGCCTATACACTTTTCGGTGGGTTTTTAGCAGTAAGTTTAACCGACTTTGTTCAAGGTCTGATTATGTTTATTGCGCTTATATTAGTGCCACTAGTTGCCTTTTTAGATGTTGGTGGTGTTCAGCCTGTATTCGATGAAATTAAAAGGATCGATCCGAAACTATTAAATATTTTTACTGGGACATCATTTATTGGAATCGTTTCTTTACTTGCATGGGGCTTAGGTTATTTTGGACAACCTCATATTATTGTTCGATTTATGGCAATTTCGACTGTAAAAGAATTAAAGCCTGCTCGTCGAATTGGTATGAGTTGGATGATTTTTACGATCGTAGGCGCAATCTTTACAGGATTAATAGGAATTGCTTATATTTCAGTTAACAATTTAACATTGGAAGATCCTGAAACAATTTTTATTTATTTCTCTGAAGTTTTATTCCATCCATTAATTACGGGATTCTTGTTATCTGCAATACTTGCTGCGATTATGAGTACAATCTCTTCACAGCTTTTAGTTACAGCAAGTGCATTAACTGAAGATCTATATCGTATTTTTGGTAAAAAGGATGCATCTGATAAGGAACTAGTTCGTATTGGTAGATTAGCAGTTTTAATCGTTGCAATCGTATCACTTCTATTATCATTAACGCCAAATGACACAATTCTAAATCTTGTCGGAAATGCATGGGCAGGCTTTGGAGCAGCATTTGGACCTGCAATTCTATTAAGCTTATTCTGGAAACGAATGACTCGTTGGGGCGCGCTTGCAGGTATGATTGTTGGAGCATTAACAGTTATGATTTGGATTAGTGTAGATGCGATTAAAGAAGCAATCAATTTATATGAAATGGTACCCGGCTTCTTCTTTAGCTTACTTGCTGTTATTATCGTTAGTCTTCTTACTTCAAACCATAGTAGAAAAATTGAAGAACAGTTTGATGAAATGGAAAAACGTCTTGCGTAAATATAAATTAAAACCGGAGTGTGTCATTACACTCCGGTTTTTTATTTATTTTAACGCTTCAAAAAGTACTAAGAAAGTATGGCTCTAGCCTCTTCAAGAATCTCTTCAATTATTTCCGCAGCACCCTGACCACTAGTAAGCATTCTTAAGCCTTGTCCCGCCCATAAAGACATATAATCTGTATTATTTTGCAATGCAGCTGCATTTCTTATATCTCTAGTCATTGTATTTTGGATCGGAAACGGTAATGGTTCGATAGATGTATTTTCCCAGTGCTCGATAAATTCATTTTTAATTCCCCTAGCTGGGCGACCTGAAAATGAACTTGTGATAACAGTACTTTCTTCTGTACTTCTCAAAAGTTTTTCTTGATAGGAAATATGCGCACCAGATTCAATTGAAGTTAAAAAACGAGTGCCCATTTGAACACCTTGTGCCCCAAGGACAAGTGATGCAACTAAACCACGTCCATCCATAATTCCGCCTGAAGCGATCACAGGAATGTTTACTTGGTCAACGATTTGCGGAACTAATGCAAATGTACCAATATTATGTCCCGTCGGTTTGTCCTTAACGTTAAAAGTACCTCTATGTCCGCCTGCCTCTGTCCCCTGCGCTACGATTGCATCGCAACCTGCTTGTTCTGCAAGAAGTGCTTCTTGTACAGATGTTACCATTGACACAACTCTAATCCCTAATGCATTTGCTTGTGCAATCATTTGATCTGTGAGTAAACCAAAAGCAGTACTGATTACAGGAACTTTTTCCTCTATTAATATGCCAAACTGTTCATCAAAAATACAGGTTGATGTTATACCCTCCTCTTTTGGCAATGGAATACCCAGTACTTTTCTGAATTTATTTAGTTCACTTTGTACTTCACTAATATCAGAAGTATAATCAAAATTACTTGTGACAAATAAATTAACTGCAAAAGTATTTTTTGTTAATTTGCGTATCTGATGAATTGCAGATCTAATGTCATTCGGTTGCATATAAGCAGCCCCGATTGTTCCAAGACCGCCTGCATTAGAAACTGCTGCAGCTAATTTTACTGTACCAGGTCCACCTGCCATTCCAGCTAAGAAGATAGGGTAACGAATGTTGAATAACTGACAAAGTTTTGTATTAAGTTGGATATTCACTACAGTACCTCCTTTTATTAGGTCATTTGCTTATATTAATTAATTGTTCATACACTAAAAGACTAGCAAATTTTGCTAGTCTTTTAAAATATCTTGTTTCATATTTATTCGCCAGTAATGGAGAAAATTTTTATACGTTCACCAATTTGATCTCGCACGTTTTGAAATTTAGTCCATTCTTGACCAGCGGGGTCATCAAATCCCCAATGTACACGTTTCACATGCGATGGCGTTACTGGGCATACATCGTTTGCATGTCCACATAAAGTAACGACTAATTCGGCATTATTTAGAATTGATGGATCAATGACATCAGAGGTTTGATTGCGAATATCGATTCCAACTTCATCCATTGCTTTAATTGCATTAGGATTTACACCATGAGCTTCGATACCAGCTGATAATACATTCCATTCGTTACCTAAATATTTTTTACCCCATGCTTCTGCCATCTGACTACGACATGAGTTACCTGTACATAAAAAGTAGATTGTTTTTATTTTACCTGTCATTATTTTTTCCACCTTTTCAGTTAGATTGTTTCACAAAATATTTTCTACGCATCCACAATGCAGCATTTACTAATGCGATCATTACTGGTACTTCAACTAAAGGTCCGATTACTGCTGCAAATGCTGCACCTGAATTTATGCCGAAAACACCTACGGCTACCGCGATTGCTAATTCGAAGTTATTACTTCCTGCAGTAAATGCTAGAGTGGTTGAAACGCCATAACCTGCTCCAGATTTTTTTCCTAGGAAAAAAGATACAAAGAACATGATGATAAAGTAAATTAATAATGGAACTGCTATTCGAACAACATCTAAAGGAAGCTCGACAATTATTTCTCCTTTTAATGAGAACATGATAATAATTGTAAATAATAAAGCAATTAGAGTAACCGGACTTATTTTAGGAATGAAAACATTTTCATACCACTCTCTTCCTTTTGCATTCACAAAATAGAGTCTTGTTACGATCCCCGCTATAAATGGTATACCTAGATAAATGAAAACGGATTTTGCTACTTCAGGCATTGTGATATCAATTTCCATACCTTCTAGTCCAAAATACTTTGGTAAAATTGTAACAAAAAAATATGCATAAACTGAAAAGAAAATCATTTGAAAAATAGAATTAAACGCTACTAAACTAGCGGCATATTCACGATCACCATCTGCTAAATCATTCCAAACGATGACCATTGCTATACAACGAGCCAGTCCAATCAAAATAAGTCCAACCATATATTCAGGATAATCTCTTAAAAAAACAATCGCCAAAACAAACATTAAAACAGGACCAATAAGCCAGTTTTGTATTAATGATAAAAATAGTACCTTTATATCTTTAAATACTCTCCAAATTTCTTCGTAACGTACTTTAGCTAATGGAGGGTACATCATTAAGATTAGTCCAAGAGCTAATGGAACAGAAGTTGTTCCGACTTGAAGTTTATTGATCCCTTCTACTACTTTTGGTGTTGTCACGCCTAATATAATTCCAATACCCATTGCAATAAAAATCCATATTGTTAAGTATCGATCTAAAAATCCTAATTTTTTCTTTGTTGTCATATTATTTCCCCCTACTCACAACACTTCTGTCTAACTGGACTGTTTTCAATTATCTTTTTGATCAGTTCATCTTGTGTTGGAGTATGTTCTAATATTTGTTTAATCAATAGATAATAAAGTGAGTCTTTATTTAAAGAATAATATACCCATTGCCCTTTTTTCGTTTCATTGACAATATGTTTAGATTTGAGTTTACGTAAATGCTGACTAATTGCAGGCTGACTCATGTCAAATGTTTCAGTAAATTCGCATACACAACACTCTTGTCGTTCAAGAATTGCTACCATAGTTAAACGTGTTTTATCACTTAATATTTTAAGTACATTTGCAATCTCTTCCATCGATTCTGTATTTAGCACATCTAATACCCCCTTTTGTTAGATAATATAACCAATCACTTATATAAGCATATTCTTATATTATGATGAAAGATGTTAAATATCAATCATAAAAAAAATTTGTAATTTGCAAATAATAATGGTTGCAAAATGCAAATAAATAGAATATAAATAAATTAGAGGTGAAAATAAATGGAAAATAATAACTTACGTGGCTTATTTCAAATGGTTGTTCGAAGATTTGGATTTCTAAACGATCAATGTTGTGAAAATTGTTGTGGTCATGATGTCAGTACAATTCAAAGCCATATTTTATATGAGGTATCAAGACAAACTAACCCTTCAATGCAAGATGTGGCTGGCGCACTTGGGTTAGATATAACTACATTTAGTCGCCAAGTAAAGACTCTTGTTGAAAAAGGACTTGTAAAAAAGACCCCACATCAAAATGATCATCGAGTTAATATTTTGTCCTTAACAGATATTGGCAGAGAAATAGAATATAATATAAATAACGAGATGAATAAATATTTGAATCAAATCTTATCTCATTTAAGTGATTATGAGAAAGAATCAGTTGTTCGTTCCATCAGCTTATTAGATGATGCAATGAGAAAATCAGAAAATAATTGTTGTTCTCCTAAATAAGGAGAACACTATTTTTAAGTAATACTTGCAATTTGCAACTAATTAGGAGGTCATCACTATGTGGAAAGAATTATTGTTTAGTTTTTTATCAATTGCATTTGAGTTAACTCTTTTATTTTTTATCATTTCATTTGTTATCACGATTCTTCAAAGTCTCATTCCTTATGGAAAAATGGAAAAGTACTTATTCACATCCAATAAATTTGTTGGAGCAACTGTTGCAATCATTCTTGCTTTTATTACCCCATTTTGTTCATGTTCCACGATACCTATTGTGGTTGGCATGTTAAATAAAAAATTGAGGTTTGGTTATGTCATGATTTTCTTATTTGCATCTCCTGTACTTGATCCGACTATTCTAACCTTAATGGGTGCTCTTTTAGGGTGGAAAGTGGCAATTTTTTATACTGTTGTAACAACAATCTTTTCAATTTTGATTGGATTTTTACTTGAAGCTCTTGGATTTGAAACTGCTGTTAAAAGAGTAATGATATCAGGTGGTAAAGAACCAAGTGGAAAATTAGATTTAAAATATGCTTGGTATGAAACGATAAATTTGATGAAAACTGTATACCCTTATTTAATCATCGGTGCCTTAATAGGTTCTATTATACATGGTGTTGTACCAACGAACTTTATTACAACTTACTTTGGTGGAAATCAATGGTGGTTAATACCTGTCGCTGCCGTCATTGGTATTCCATTATATATAAGACTATCAACGATGATACCAATAGCTCAAATGATGGTTTTAAAAGGAATGGCATTAGGTCCAGTCATGGCGATCATGATTAGTTCAACTGGAGCAAGTTTACCTGAGATTACATTATTAAATTCGATTTTCCAAAAGAGATTAGTAGTTGCTTTTATTTTATCCGTATTTACAATGTCCACTCTATCTGGTACTTTGTTTTACTTTCTTTAAGTTATTAACCCTTTATATTTTAAGGTTAATATAAAAAAATGGATTCTAAGGAGGAATTTCTATGTTCAAAGGATTAAAAATAAAATTCAATGTGGCAAAGAATGAATGTTGTTCGATTAAAATTCAAGAGATGAATGAGTCAAATGAAAAAAATAATACATGCTGTGAAGTGAATATTGAACCTAAAGAAAATTGTTGCGAGTAAGTATGGCTTAATAGTTTGTGAGATAAAAAACACTTTTTTCTTGAAGGTGTTTTTTATCTTCATCATATGATTTTAAGTAATAATCCTAATAATCATTTTTACCTTAACCGTTTTAGTTAAATTCTTATTAGGACAAATAAAAAGACCTTCTCATTAAGAAAGTCCTACAAATTTATGTATTTCATTACTTACTTAAAAGTAACTGAATGTCTTCTGGTAAAACTGTAAATGTTCCATTACTACTAACTGGGAATTCAACAACTTTTATGACAGCATCCAAGTTTAATGGTCCATAAATATGAGGATATAGTTTACCAGATTGAATTAAATCTTCATAAACATATTTCGATTCTAACTTATCTAGATCGATACAAAGTATCAGTAAATTTTTATTTCCCTCAAAGAAAAGATTTGCAACTTCAAGTGATTGTTCAAATGTAGAACAGTGAATAAATCCCTCAGCTTTTAAACTCGGTGGCATATAGATCCCCAATTCTTTAGCCTTGAACCATTCTTCATTTTCAATAATATGTAAAATCATACAGCAGTCTCCTAACGATATGTTAATGATATCTATAAACAGTAACATGAATTACAATATTTTGAAATCAAAAAACCAACATTCTATCGTTGGTTTTTTTAATAATATATATGAAATCATATTTTCAATGTCATAAATACACTATTTGGATCCTCAATGTAATCAGAAAATGGCTCACAATATTGAAATCCGAAGTTTGAATAAAGTTTTCTAGCAGGTGCAAATGCATCCATAGATCCGGTTTCTAAACTAACACGATTGTATCCCCTATTTTTTGCTTCGTTTATTATGAATTGAAGGATTGTCTTTGCAACACCTTTACGTAAGTGTAATGAAGATGTACGCATAGACTTGATTTCTCCATGTGTTTGATCAAGTTCCTTCAGGGCTCCACATCCTAGTAATTGCCCTTGCTCCCATGCACTCCAAAAAGTAATTTCAGGCTTTTTTAATCCCTCAATGTTTAATGCATGAATACTTTCAGGTGGTGAATTTTGGGCCATACCTTGAAGATGTTCCCCAATTAATTGAATCACTTCTATTCCTGTTAAGTCATCTCTCTTGATTTGCATTATATTTCACCCCACATTTTACTCTATTTATTTAAGCATTATTATACTTAATTTCAAATATTTTGAAAGTAAATAAAAAAGCGATATTCAATTTAATATTGAAAAATCGCTTGAAAACATGATTAAGACGATGAATATGATCGCCCGGAATATGAATGGGAATGTGAGTGCCTATGATGGCGATGATGATGATTTGAAGACGATGAATGATGTCGATGTCGACGATGTTTGCGATGGTGGCGATTTGAACTGCTACCAAATAGTTTTCTGAAGATACCGAATTGAAGCGTAGTCGTTTCAGTACCAAATCTTCCTACATCCACGATCCGGATTTCGCCATTATTCGTTAACATGATATTGTGATTATGTAAATCAAATGCATCAAGTCCAGCAAGATGTGCATCAATCATAGCTTCTTGTATTTCATTTTCATAACGAATTCGAAGCTCATCGTCATGCCCTACCAGCTGATAAAAAGTATCGCCGTAAATTCGTTCACTTACCATAAAGTCATTTGTATATGCTTCAACTTGTGGATAATAAATACTGTTTTCAAGGCGATGTAGCTTCATACCATCATCACGACTTTTCCCGTCTTCCTTAAACACTTTGATCACAAGGTCGTCACGAGTATAAACATTACCATCTTTCCCACTCGCTAAATACTCAAAATGATTTGCATGCTCACCCCATAATGAAAACTCATGGATTTCTTGCAATAAAGATTCTTTCAATCAATTCATCTCCTCTCATCTTACCTATATTTTACAATATATACGTTATTTTTAAAAATTTGAGTCATGTGCGTATTTATAAATTGAAATAAAAAAAGATTGAGAAATAACGACTCAATCTTTTTAACATATATATTCATTAGCTTAATAAGCAGTCCAACCTGCATCTGCAGTAATAACCGTTCCATTTACGAAACTTGATTCATCAGAAGCAAGGAATAATGCAACATTTGCGATTTCCTCGGATTTACCCATTCTTGGATTTACCGCTAGACCAGCCTGAGTACGCCCTATTCCAAAATGATTAATATTGGTCATCGATGTACCAATATTTGTCTCTACTCCACCTGGTGCGATCGCATTACAACGAATACCATTTGGTGCATACATAAAGCCAGTATTTTTTGTAAAACCAACAACGGCGTGTTTAGATGCTGTATATGTTGCACCAGCACGAGCTCCATTTAAACCACCAGCGGATGCAATATTTATAATGACTCCCTTTTGTTTTTCTAAAAATATTGGTAAAGCTTTTCGTGTAGCACGCATTACGCTAGTAGTATTGATTGCAAATACTCTTTCCCAATTATCATCTTCTATATCAGCAGCAGGCTCTAAATTGTCCATAATTCCCGCATTATTAACTAAAATATCAAGCGTTCCGTAAGTATTTACAGTCGTATCAATTAAATTTTGTATGTCTTCTTCTTTTGCGACATTTGCCATAATCGCTATCGCAGTTCCCCCATTGGATGTAATGTCTTCAACAGTTTTATTCGCTGCATCCAAATTAATATCTGAAACAACTACTTTAGCTCCTTCTTTTGCATATAAGTTAGCGATTGCTTTCCCCATACCTGAAGCTGCTCCTGTTACGATTGCTACTTGATCTTGAAGTCTCATCATCATTTCCTCCAATTGTCGATTAATTTGTATGCGCATACAAGAAAAGTTAATGAACATTTGTTTATTAACGTTCCATGTGTATATTATAATTAATAATTAGTAGACTAAACAATCGGCAAATACAGGGTGATTTGTACGTTAATGAACACTTAACATCTAAACTGATGATTAATTATATTTAGTAAACATAGGAGATCACAAATGACTAATAAAAATAGCAATATAGATAGAAGAATTTCTAAATCTAAACATGCTTTAAAGGAAGCCTTGTTGGTTTTAATGAGAGAGAAAGATTTTAAAAAGATCTCAATTACTGATATCGTGCAGCTTGCAGATTTAAATCGTGGTACTTTTTATAAGCATTACCAATATAAAGAAGATATTTTAGAAGAAATTATTGATGATGTCATAACAGATTTAATTGCATCTTACCGAGAACCTTATCTAGGAAGTGAATCGTTTGATGTAAGTAAACTCTCTCCATCAGCAATCAAAGTTTTTGACCATGTATGGAAATACGCTAATTTTTATACGCTTATCGTACAATCAAATGCATTACTAGGATTTCAAAATAGATTTTGTAATGTATTAAAAACATTAGCACTACAAGAGCTTAGTGATCAAATGTCAAACCCAAACATTAATCGTGAACTACATGCAAGCTATCAAGCATATGCAATTTTAGGAATGATCATAGAATTAGTAAATGATGGGTTTAAATACAGTTCTAGTTATATGGCAGAGCAATTATTAGAAATCATCATGAATAGTAAAACGAATACAATCGTTAAACCGAATATTGTAGACATTTGAAAATGCACAGTTAAATGAAATACACCTCCAATTATTAGTTGTCACTAACAGTTGGGGTGCAGTCCATAAAAGTCTTTTGTTGAAATTAACTTTCTGAAAGAGATCTGATTTTTCTAAGTGAAGGAAATAGATACATCCAAAGTCCGGCCACAACTACTGTACCGATGCCTCCAATCAAAGCAGCTGGTACTGCTCCCATTAAGCCTGCTAAAGTTCCGGATTCAAATTCACCAAGTTGATTGGATGTTCCTATAAATAGCGAATTCACCGCGTTTACTCTTCCTCTCATTTCATCAGGTGTTTGTAGCTGAACAAGTGAAGATCGAATGACAACACTGACTACGTCCGATGCCCCAATCACTAATAATGCAAATAAGGATAAATAAAGATTTGTTGACAGTGCAAATATCATAGTAGCCAATCCGAATACTCCTAATGCGGTGAAAAGCTTTGGTCCAATTGATTTTTTTAATGGAAAATTAGCTAATACAATCGACATAAGTAATGCGCCAACTGCCGGTGCTGTTCTCATTAGCCCCAATCCGAAAGGTCCTGTTTTCAGGATATCTTGTGCGAAAATTGGTAAAAGTGCAGTTGCTCCGCCTAGAAGTACTGCGAATAAATCTAGCGAAATTGTACCTAAAATGATTGGGTGACGACGTACAAAAACCAGACCTGAAAAAATGGAACTTAGTGTTACAGGTTCAGAAGTTCTCTCAATTTTCTGAGACTGTATTGACCAAGTAAGGATCGTGGCAACAAGTAAAGAAGCTGTTGCAGTACTGTAAACATATGTAGGACCCAATGCATATAGTAATCCACCAATTGATGGACCTAATATTTGGGCTGTTTGTCCTGCTGATGTACTAAGAGCAATTGCTTTTTGCAAGATAGATTTTGGTACCAATTGTGGTAAAAGTGCCGCAGAAGATGGACCTTCAAATGCACGGCATGCACCTAGGACCATTGCAGCTAGTAATATTTGTTCACGGCCAAGCCAACCAAAAAGATTACCATAAAGGAGAAGTCCTGCAACACAGGCTTCTATAATTTGACATAAATAAACGATTCTTCTACGATCAAAGCGGTCTGCAACTTGACCGACAACTAATGTCAGTAACACCATTGGAATGAATTGAGCCAGTCCAACTAAACCAAGACTAAATGCATCATGAGTTAAAGAATACATTTGCCATCCAATGGCAACAGATAACATTTGAAAAGATGATGAAGACAGCATCCGTGATCCCCAAAATTTCACAAATGATGGCTGTCTTAGTAATGCTCTCCTTGAATCTCCCAAAACAAACCTCACGCCCTTTTTTCTATAAACAAATTTTATGTAAGTATTTAAATATACTACTGATATATTATACAAGAATTTAACCAAATTTGTTGAAAATTTGTACTAAAAAGTATATTATATTGTATCGTAGTATAATTTTATTTTGAAAATCTACTTAGATGACGGAAACAATATAAAATTTTATATTTCAATTTTACGTCAAAACATTTATTGAATGGGAGAAGAAATATAGAATGAAATGGTTAATCGTATTTGGTCCTCTTTTAGAATTAGCGCTTACCGCTGGAATAGCGAAATTCTGGGCAGATGATTATAAAGAAATCGCGCCGATTATTATCCTCCAATTTTTACTTTACACATTTCTAATCACACCAATACTTATATGGGGCTTTTTCTTCAGATAGTAAATATTGTTAAATTAAATGTTCCACTTACCTACTTTTTGGTATTTTAGAAATAAAAAAAGATGACTTTCTAAAGTCATCTTTTTTAAATACATTATTGTTATTTTTTCCCTATTTATGTTCATCGTATGTAATTATGATTCTGGAAAGATCTCTTTTAACGAACTCTTCATCTCAGGTTTTAATTTAATTGATGGACGAATTGAGCGAACCATTTCTTCCGCTTCTTCAATTGTTTTCGCCTGACCTAATGCAAGCAATGTACCAATTGCAACAGTTCCGGCACGCGTATTTCCCCCACCACAATGAAAATACACTTTTTGATTGTTTTGATATGCATCTTTCACATGATGTAAAGCATTCTTTAAAGACGCAGCTTGTTGTTCTTGCTCATCAACTATTGGCGTGTGTATACGATTTATATTTGAGTCGACATCATATTCTTTTACTCGTAAATCAAATACTACATCTGCCTTCTCATGTTCCATCATGTCAGATACATCATTTGCACCGCCGAAATATATTCGGTTTTTTATTAATTCTTGGTATTTTTTCTCCAAACTAATTGCCTCCTTCATTCTGTCAATTTATTTTACTATATTTTTACTACTTTTTTTAATTAGCAAACAATGATTTCTTGAAAAAAGTAAAAAAGCTCCTTCATTTAGAAGGAGCTTCCAGGTTGTATTCACAGTCTATAAACTATGAGAATCATCTGTTAATGATTCACTGTCCTCTTTAATGCGCCTGGTTTATTGTATACGCCAATAGAATCAATAATTGACTTACTTGATCCATTTAATCCAATTATTTTTGTATTCATTCCGTTTTCATGTAGCTTTAATATAATTTTATCGATCGCAGAAACACCAGATTCATCCCAAACATGGGCAAGAGATAAATCAATTTCAACAGTTTCTACATTATCTTTATAATCAATCGCACTCACAAAGTCTGTTACTGATGCAAAAAATAGTTGGCCTTCTACATAATAAATACGTGTATTGCTTGAATTTAGCTTCTTTGATGTCACTTTTACTTTTGAAATTTTTGCAGCAAAGAAAATTGCACTTAATAAAATACCAACAATTACACCAATCGCTAAATTGTGAGTTGTGACAACAACTACTACTGTAATGATCATTACAGCAGCATCGGTTTTAGGTAATCTAACTATATTTTTTAATGATGACCAATCAAATGTACTAATTGAAACAAATACCATTACTGAAACAAGTGCAGCTAAAGGTATTTGAACGACTAACTTATTTAAGACGATAATGAAAAACATCAAAAATGTTCCCGCAATAAAAGTAGATAATCGACCTCGACCACCTGATCTTATATTAATAACAGATTGTCCGATCATTGCACAACCTGCCATTCCACCGAACAATCCATTTACGATATTTGCAATCCCCTGGCCTTTACTCTCAAGATTTTTATTACTTGTAGTATCTGTCAGATCATCTAGTATTTGTGCAGTTAATAATGACTCAATTAATCCAACTAAGGCAAGTGAAATTGCATAAGGTAGGATAATTGAAAATGTTTCTAATGAAATTGGTACATTCGGTAAGATAAAACTTGGTAAAGTACCTTTTATATCTCCCATATCTCCTACTGTTCGTACGTCGCTTCCAGTAGTGATTGCAATGACACTGATGATGAGAATTGCTACTAATGAAGACGGTATGGCCTTTGTTACTTTTGGAAATAAATAGATTATGACTAAGCCTCCTACAACCATTGCGTACATTTGCCATGATTCACCAACGAAATAAGGAAATTGTGCAGTGAATACTAAGATCGAAAGAGAATTGACAAAACCTGTCATCACTGATCGTGGTATAAATTTTACTAGTTTTCCAATTCCTAAAAAACCTAAAATAATTTGGATTATACCAGTCAAGATGGTAGCTGCAAGCATGTATTCTATTCCATGATTTCTTACTAGCCCAACAAGAACCAATGCCATCGCACCAGTAGCAGCTGAAATCATCCCTGGTCGACCACCTACAAAGGAAATGACGACGGCAATGCAAACCGATGCATATAAACCAATCATTGGATTGACCCCTGCAATAATTGAAAACCCAATTGCTTCAGGAATTAATGCTAATGCAACAACAATTCCTGAAAGAATATCACCCCGCACATTCGAGAACCACTGTTGCTTAAAATACGCTTCCATATTTAGTACCTCACTTACTATATCGTTATCAAAGTTCATTGATATCTCTCAAATTGGATATCGTCCCGACTTCATAAAAACCATTATATCTGTATAACTCGATGATAATCAATGAATTTATTTTATATATTTTTTTAATTCCTAGAGAAAATAAAATAACCGCTCAGGAATAAATCGAGCGGCTGCAGCAATTACTAAATAGAATTTTCTGAAAAAATATAGTATTAAGAGCTAAAACTTATCAATCATTCAGTTAACAAATACGAATCCAATTGTTTTGAACAGCTTTAATCACAGCATTTAAACGATCTTGAACTTGCATTTTATGAATAATGTTCGAAACGTGGTTTTTCACTGTTTTATTTGAAATAAATAGTTCACTACCAATTTGAATATTAGAATAACCTTTTCCTAACAATTTTAGGATTTCAATTTCTCTTTTTGTTAACAACTTTTTCAGAGAACTTTCATCTAATGGTACACCTTGATTCGTTTTTTCAATTAAACGTATGTTTTCTTGAATGACATCATGAGTTAGGCGATGATCTAAAAAGAAATGACCATTTCGTACTTGAGTGACTACTTGTATTAAATAATGTTCATCTATGTCCGTTAAACAAATGCCATTTACACCAATGTGTAAAAGTCGCACAATTTCTTTATATTCTAAATTATTTTTGATAATAATAATATTAGTAGCTTTGTCTCGTAACTTAATATTTTGAGCCCTTTTTTCCATTTCTTCAATTTTAACATGACAAATAGAAATCGTATCATTTTGATCTAGTAAATATAAATGGTCTAATTCTTCTTTTTTAACGACCATTTGGTGATGTTCTAATATAGTGCAAATACCGGAAACAAAAAGTGAATTTTCCACAAAAATAATTGTTTTGTTCTTTTGATGACTATTTACTTTATTTGCTAACAATTTTTTCATTCCCATCTAAGTTGTTTTCTTTCGTTTCTGTATTTAAAGCGATGTATACATATTTATTAAACTTCATGAATAACTTTACATTTATTATTGTACAATGTTTTTTTAAGAAAATATATTTAGCGATTGTAATTTTAGTATTAAGTAATACTTAAAATACATGTTTTTGTATGTAAATATTAAACACTTTCTACTATTATCGCGGATTTTATGAGATGTTTTAGTTTGAGAAAGTTAAAAAAAAGAAAAAACTGTTTAAAATTTAAACACAGGGGGGAAATATGAATTTCGAACAATTAGAATATATTGTAAAGGTTGCAGATGAGAAATCAATTACAAGAGCAGCGGAACAATTGCATATCTCTCCTTCGGGTATCAGCCAAAGCGTCTCTCAATTAGAAAAAGAACTAGGTATATCGATATTTAATCGCTCACGTATTGGAGTTACTCTTACTTCAGAAGGATTTTTGGTATATGAAAAATCGATTGATATCCTCAGTAATCTAAAGGAATTAAAAGATGATTTAGCAACAATCAAAAGATTAAATAAGAAACATCTAAAAATAACGTGTGCGCCAACATTTACATATGTTTTACACGAAGTTCTTAAAAAATTTTCTAATGAAAATAATGAGGTAACATTTCAAATAGAAGAACAAAATACAGTCAGTTTACTTAAAAATTTCAATAAGGATCGATATGACTTGGCATTTTTGCCTGGCTTAAAAAGTGAATTTGAGAAGGAAACGAAGATTGAAATAGATTTTTTGCATAAAGGATATGCCTGTATTCTTGTAGGTAAAGACTCCCCCCTCTTTGATTTAGAGTTTGTAAATGCAAAACATTTATTAAATCAAAAAGTAGTCTTATATAGTCTAACGAATAAACATTTTAGTGAAATGGTTAAACGATATAAAAATGAAATCATATTGAAATCGAATAGGACATTGACCCTAATTGAAATGATTAGGGAAAGTCAAGTTTTCACCTATATACATGATATTACGATTAGAGATTTTCCGGAGGTATTAAGTGGACAATTAAGAATTATCCCGATCAAGGATCCCGATTATATTTATACTGACTTTTGGGTAATTTATTCTGCTTTGAATGACTTATCAAGTTCGGCTAAGAGTTTTATTAATGAGGTTAAGCATCATATCAATAAATAAAAAGTAGGATCATTCATGATTCTACTTTTTATTTTGTCTGATTCGTGCGATCCTCTATTAAATATTTAACATTATCTTTAAGTTAATCTATGAAAGGTAGAAATAAAAGAAACCTCCCACAACACCAATTAAAACAACGATCCAAGGAGCTAGTTTCCAAAATGAAATCATACTAAACAAAATTGCTGCAAATACAAAGTCCGTTGGGTTTAAAATTGTGCTTGTCCAAATAGGTTCATAAAATGATGAGATTAAGATTCCTACTACTGCAGCGTTTATGCCAATTAATGCGCTTGAGATTCTATTATTTCTCCTTAATGTATTCCAAAATGGTAAAGAACCTAAGATCAGTAGTAAAGCAGGTAGAAATATTGCGAAAGTTGCTATTAATCCACCCTTCCATCCATTTAGTACAGCTCCTAAATATGCTGCAAATGTAAATAATGGTCCAGGGACAGCTTGTGTTGCGCCATAACCTGCCAAAAAGGTTTCTTTATTTATTAGCCCTTGGTGCACAAATTCCTGTTGTAATAAAGGTAAAACAACATGTCCTCCACCAAATACTAAACCTCCTGTACGATAAAAACGATCGAACAGATCAACCCAACCAAGCGTAGTACATTTATTTAGTAAAGGTAATAGAAGGAATAAGAGAAAAAATAGAGTTAAACAAACGAGAGCAAAACGTTTAGAGACATTAATATTCATGTGTGTTTTGTTTTCTGATGGACTTTTTTTAAAAATAAATAAACCAGTGATTCCAGAAAGTAAGATGATTGCAATTTGGGAGAATTGCGAAGTCCAAAGAAGTGTAACAATTATTGAAAACAATGCAATTGATTTCGTTCTTATATCTGGCGTTAGTTTTTCCGACATTCCTAAAATTGCATGAGCAACGATTGAAACTGCTACAATTTTTAATCCATGTATCCAACCACTATGAATGAGCGCAGAATGCTGCATAAATTTTGCAAAAAAGATTAGTACGATAACCGAGGGGAAAGTAAATCCTATAAATGAAACGATTCCTCCAAGTATACCAGCTCGTATAACCCCTATTCCAATCCCAACTTGACTACTTGCTGGACCAGGTAAAAATTGACTTAGGGCAATTAAATCTGCATACGATTGTTCATCCAACCACTTTTTTTTACGCACATATTCTTCATGAAAGTAAGCCAAATGAGCAACGGGTCCACCAAATGATGTAAGGCCCAACTTAGTTGAAACTAAAAATAATTCTATTAATAATCTAAGAGCTTTTTTTATTTTCATATCTTTCTTAAAGCACCTTCTATAAAATTTTCAGTTTGCTTTATAAATTTTAACTTAAACAATTCATAAATCTAAAAAAATTACTTATTTTTTATATAAACTTTACAATTCAGGCGGCAATTTATATATTACATTCCCTTTTTCATCTAAAAATTCCATAGATGGAACATCAAATTCATCAATTGCTATTCGAATACGTTGATTACCATTACGATCCATTAATTTAACAGATACATCACCATTTTTACTTTTCCCCATAAAGGCTCGTTCGACATTACCGCTCCATAGGTTTTCCATTTCTTCTTCTTTCCTTTTTTCATCCAATAATGTATTTTGTATTTCTTTCTGTTTTTCTATCATGTCTGGAAGTGGCGTGCTAGGTCGATCATATATTGTAAAACCATATTGTTTATCTCCGTTGTAATCAGTGTAATGCATTTGAACTACTTGATCTTGTTTATATTGATCAAAAGTAAGTGAAGCTACTGCCTGATAATTCCCCTCTTCATCAACTTCATTTCCATATATCAGTCCACCAACCTCATCACCATCATTGTTATAAAACATCAAGCCAGAGCAAGGATCATTTTTTCTGTGATTTAAAAAGATTTTGTTATTCATGATTCCAGGTGGGATATGGTCGTTATTAAAAAGCGACAACTTAACATTACCATTTTTATCCACGATATTTAATTTTTCAACATCTAAACTATCAATTTTAATGTGTTTATTATTCATCATTAAACTCCTTAATTAGTTTTCTATATAGATTCTTGGGATAGATAAATATTTCCTGCTAAAAATAGAAAAACAAAGCTATAAACTTGGTTCTCCTTTGGGAGAGAAAAGGAGAAATTAAATAGCGTAATGACAGACCAATTAACAAAAAATGGTCTGTCTTTTTTATGATTAAATCAAGTTATTCGTTAATTGCAGAACTAAAAATAAAAGTAAATTAGCATATAAATTAACAATGGACAATAAGCATTGTCTCTGCTGATTTATGTTTTATTTTTATGCTAAATGAGATACTAGAAATTATACTATTTTTAAATAAAAAGTTCTGTTCATTTTAATTGTTGATTTTAGCAAGATACAATTAGAGTATGAAAAGAGAATCGTTCATTTGAGAGTGATTGGAATGGAAGGTACGAAGACTCCTATGGGAGATGCGGGAAACTTGAGACCCCTGAGGCCAAGCAAGGTAGGCATGCTAAAACCACGACGTCCTGTCGTAACGCATGCATGATCCACATCGTGTGGACCCGAGGCTCAAGTCACGCCCCATGAAAAGCGAAGTACCTGGAATGGAAATCGACATTCTTCTTTAACAGAGCAAAATAAAAAAAGAGCATTGAGTGCTATATCAATACTCTCTTAATGTTATTTATTGTGTTAATTTGTTACGAAATATATAGCAATTCTTACCGTAAAAAATTGTTTTCCCTCCTAGAAGAGAACCCGTTATTATAAACTACTAACTTTGTTTTTCCTATTTATTAATATTAAATTGACTGAGTATTTTCTACTGCTAATTCTCTTAAACGAAATTTTTGGATTTTTCCAGATGCTGTCATTGGGTATGTATCAACGAAATCTATATATTTAGGTATTTTATGTTTCGAGATTTTCCCTTTACAATAAGCTTTAATTTCTTCTTTGCTTATGGATACTCCTTCTTTTGGAATAATCCATGCCATTACCTCTTCACCGTACACTTGATCAGGTACTCCAACCACTTGAACATCTAGAACTGACGGATGTGTGTATAAAAATTCTTCAATTTCACGAGGATAAATATTTTCTCCACCACGGATGATCATGTCTTTTAATCGACCAGTAACTTTGCAATAACCATTTTCATCCATAATTGCTAAATCACCAGTATGTAACCATCCTTCTGCATCTATCGCTTCCATCGTTGCACTTTCATTTTTATAATAGCCTTTCATCACATGGTAACCTCTTGTGCATAATTCACCTTGTACTCCCCTTGGAACTTCATTAGTAGTCCCAGGCTCAACAATTTTTACTTCAACATTTGGAAGTGCTCTCCCTACAGACTCTACCTTTAATTCAATTGGATCATCTGTACGTGTTTGTGTAATGACGGGTGAGGATTCTGTTTGACCGTATGCAATTGTTATTTCATTTGCACCCATTTTTTCGATAACAGCCTTCATAACCTCTATTGGACAATTAGAACCAGCCATAATTCCAGTTCTTAAACTAGATAAGTCATAGTTTGAAAAGTCTGGCTCATTTAATTCTGCGATAAACATAGTCGGAACACCATGTAAGCCAGTACATTTTTCGTCTTGAACCGTTTGCAGTACTTTCTTAGGATGGAACTCTTGAACTGGTACCATTGTCGCTCCAACAGATACGCAAGCCATCGTTCCTAATACACATCCAAAACAATGAAAGAATGGAACAGGAATGCAAAGGCGATCTTCATTCGTTAACTTCATACAATTTGCAATATTAAAGCCATTATTGACAATGTTTGAATGTGTTAGCATTACTCCTTTCGGAAAGCCTGTTGTGCCCGATGTATATTGCATATTAATGACATCATGCGGGTTTAACGATTCCATTCTTTCGTTCAATTCATGATTAGACACGAATTTTGCTTGTTCCATCATGTCTTCCCAAGAAAAAGTACCTGGATATTTTTCATTTCCTAATACAATTACATTTCTTAAAAATGGAAGGCGAGAACTATTCAATTCACCTGGTTTGGCGTTCTTTAATTCTGGGACGATTTCGTATAGCATATCGATATAGGAAGAATCTTTAAATTGGTCCATTAAAATGATTGTTGTCGAATCTGATTGTTTCAATAAGTATTCTAATTCAGATGTACGGTAATTTGTATTGACTGTAACAAGTACAGCCCCCATTTTTCCTGTCGCAAATTGTGTTGTTAACCATTCAGGGGTATTTGATGACCAAACTGCAATATGTTCACCTTTCTGAATACCAAGATTCATTAGACCTTTTGCGCACTTGCGACAATGGTTATCAAATTGTTCATAACTCATTCTTAATCCTCTGTCAGCATAAACCACAGCTTCATGTTCAGGATGCAAGTTTGCTTTTTCCTCCAATAGTTTTCCGATTGTTACATCTAATAAATTTGTCATCTTATCCTCCTTAAAAGTTAGCATTTACAATAAAATATCCGCTTTCAAAATTAGATAAAAAGTATAAGTAAGAATATTCTATATATTCGAGGTATAACCTTCTTTAACGTAAAAAAAGATGTAAAAGTAAATGACCTTTTACATCTTTTTAACAATCCAATTTAGTTTAATTTGATCGTTTGTAGCATTTCAATCATCTGTGGCGTAATCCCCTCTGAAGCTTCTTTATTTTCAAAATGTATTGTGAATCTCACTAGTTTTCCATCTACTCTTTTAACGACAATATTTTGTTGAACTTTTGCATTATGAGCATGTAAGAAAAAGTACGCATTTTTATAAAATGGGATTCCTACATCAGTTTTATATTCTGTCACTTTTCCAGTAGAAGAGAGATATAGTTTTGAATTTGCTTTTACATCACTAATCCTAGCTTTGGCATCTAATACTTCAATACGTGTAAAGTAATAACCGTTTTTATTATATAGCAAAATGTATTTACCAGGTTCCTCTAGTCCAAAAGAAAAGCCAGTTTTAGTCTGTAGTTTGACTTTGACCTTCATTGCATCGTAATGTAAATCCTTACTAATGATCAGAGTTTTACCAGCATATATTTTGTCCGATTGTAGTCTATTTAGTTTCTTTAGTGCAGCTACAGTAGTCTGATATTTTTTTGCAATTGAATATAAAGTATCTCCTTTTTTAATTTTATACGTAATCGTTGCGGCATCAGTTGTTTGAGTAAATCCGAGCATAGCAGTTAGACCTAATGTTAAAGCTGCAGTTTTTAATAAACTACGTTTCATTAAAAAGCCCCCTATATCTCTATATTTTTGCATGACTCTGTGAAACATTGAATCATGATTCAAACTTGTATTCCGCACATTATTATGAATAAACTAAAAAAATCAATGCGCATTTATAGGTATATTCAAGTTTTACTATGTATTTTCCTTTAAAATGTTAAATAGTCAATTTTTTGTGAGGTCTTGTCTACTTTGAACAATTACAGATTCAAAAAAAGAAGAAGCTTCAGTGAGCTTCTTCTTTACAGTAAATAATTTTATGCAATTTTCTTTGCGTTTTCTGAATTAGGAGTAAATTCCCCTTCCCATTTCGCAATTACGACAGCTGCTAATGAGTTACCAACAACGTTTACTGCTGTTCTTGCCATATCAAGAATACGGTCAATACCCGCAATAAATGCTAAGCCCTCAACTGGAATACCAACAGTTCCTAATGTAGCTAATAGTACAACGAATGATACCCCAGGAACACCTGCAATACCTTTTGAAGTAACCATAAGTACTAACATTAGAGATATTTGATCAGTAATTGATAGTTGGATACCATACATTTGTGCGATAAAGACAGCAGCTAATGCTTGGTATAAGGTAGATCCGTCTAAATTAAAGGAGTACCCTGTTGGGATAACGAAAGAAGAAATCGCTTTTGGTACACCAAATTTTTCAACTTTTTCCATAATTCGAGGTAATACTGTTTCAGAGCTTGCAGTTGAATACGCTAAAAGTAATTCGTCTTTAATCAACTTAATAAAGTTGAAAATATTAACGCCAACCATTCTAGCAACTAATCCAAGTACTACAACAATGAAAAATGCCATTGTTCCATAAACTGTTATAACTAATTTTCCAAGTGGTATAAGTGATTCTAAACCAAATTTAGAAACTGTTACACCTATTAATGCAAATACGCCAAATGGAGCAAACTTCATGATTTGATTCGTAATATAGAACATTGTATCTGCTGTTCCTTGGAAAAATGCAAGAACTGGTTTTCCTCTTTCACCTATTGCAGTTAATCCAAGTCCAAATAATACTGAGAAGAAAATAATTGCTAACATATTTCCTTCAACGAATGCAGCAAAAATATTGCTTGGTACAATATTTACAAACGTATCGGCAAATCCATGACTTTTTACTTCAGATGCAGTTTCAACATAGCTATTGATATCCGTTTTTTGAAGTGCACCCATGTCCACTCCTGAACCTGGATGGAATATATTTGCAACGAATAGACCAATAATAATAGCGATTGTTGTAATAATTTCAAAATAGATGATTGTTTTACCGCCAAGTCGACCAAGTTTTTTTGTATCACCTACACTTGCGACACCAACAATAATACTAGAAATAACAATCGGTATAACGATCATTTTAATTAATCTAAGAAAAATGTCTCCGATTGGTTGTAAGTAACTAGCTACATTTGGGTTACCAAAAAATATGGCACCTACAATAATCCCTAATACTAGTCCAATTAAAATTTGCCAAGCTAATCCTATTTTTTTCATTTTTAAAAGTCCCCCTTTTTTACAAGATTTTAGTCATAGAGTGGATACCAAGAAATAAAACCAATGAAGTTTTCCTTCTTAATGGTATTTGGCATTCTGCAATGGCTTCCTCTGTAAACGATGGAACTTTAAATTACCCATCACTCACAATGAATTGAAAAATGTTAAAAACGCATTAGAAAAAGTTATATAAAAAATAGTATAACAGAAATCATTACGATTTCAACTTTGAAACATTTACCAATAAAATGGAAATGAATAATTCTATAACCCTTATCAAATATAGAACTAATCCATATAACTTAATTTTAATTGCCTAATGAATGTTCAAAAATTTTCTAATTTTCATTTTTATAAAATAATATTTACCCTTTTATATCATGAAATAAAGCTGCTTTATATGGAATAATAAATTAGAATAAATAGGAAAAATAAGGAATTCACCCTGTTTACGTTTGAACGTGTATTGTTTATGATTAATTAAGGAAAATAAGCAAAATTATTTATTTTTTGATAATCAATTTTGTTTTTAGTGAAAATATGACAATTTTTGATGTAGAATTCATGTCAATTGAATAATCACTAATGATTATTACTAAAATAAGTTAGTAATTTATGATTAAGAAGTGAGGTAAAATCATTGAAAAGTACAGAAAATCGTCCTAAAGCTGTGATCGTTATTTTTGGTGCAACTGGAGATCTTGCAAAAAGAAAATTATTTATTTCTATTTATAGACTGTTTTTGAGTCAAAAAATTGATGAAGATTTTGCTGTCGTTGGTGTTGGGCGCAGACCTTGGTCAAATCATGAATTTCGTGAAACAGTTAAGAAATCAATTCAATCTTCTGATCAAAGTCAAAATGATATAGATAGCTTCCTTTCTCATTTTTACTATCATCAATTTGAAGTTTTAGAACCATCTTCTTATTTAGAACTAGGTACATTATTAACAAATATGGATGAGCATTATTCTATTCCAGGGAATAGAATTTTCTATTTAGCAATGGCGCCAGAATTCTTTGGTACAATTGCCAAACAGCTAAAAGAACAAGGCTTAACGAATACAAATGGCTGGAGTAGACTTGTAATTGAGAAACCATTTGGCCATGATTTACCTAGTGCAATTGAATTAAACAAAGAAATTAGAGAAGCATTTACTGAGAATCAAATTTATCGTATCGATCATTACTTAGGTAAGGAAATGGTTCAAAATATTGAAGTCATTCGTTTTGCTAATGCAATGTTTGAACCGCTCTGGAATAATCGTTTTATATCTAATATACAAATTACATCAAGTGAAGTTTTAGGCGTTGAAGATCGAGGAAGATACTACGAAAACTCAGGTGCTTTAAAGGATATGCTCCAAAATCATATGTTACAAATAGTTTCATTACTTGCGATGGAGCCACCTATTAAACTAACTACAGAGGAAATTCGTAGTGAAAAAGTAAAGGTGTTTAAAGCATTACGTAAAATTGATGACCATGAAATTAAAAATTACTTTGTTCGTGGTCAATATGTTGAAGGTACTGTACAAGGTGACCAAGTTCCTTCATATCGAGATGAGGATAATGTTGATCCAAACTCACAGACTGAAACATTTGTAGCTGGCAAACTATTCATTGATAATTTCCGATGGGCTGGTGTCCCGTTTTATATCAGAACTGGAAAACGTATGGCACTCAAATCTACTAAAATTATTGTTCAGTTTTCAGATATTCCAATGAATTTGTACTATAATACGAAAGAGCAAATGACACCAAATCTACTGATCATACATATTCAACCAGACGAAGGCATTACACTACAATTAAATGCTAAGAGATCGGATGCAGAAAGTTATACAAAACCAATACAATTAACTTTTAATAATAATTGTGTTGACTGCATTAATACCCCTGAAGCGTATGAAAGACTAATCTATGATTGTATGCTAGGTGATGGCACGAACTTTACCCATTGGGACGAAGTAAAATATTCTTGGAGTTTTGTGGATGTCATATCTCAGGCATGGACAAATAATCTTGCTCCATTAACAACATATGAATCTGGATCAATGGGTCCAAAAGAATCTGATTCCTTACTAGCAACTGATGGACATAATTGGTGGCCGGTTTCTGATCTTTTAAATGATAATAAAGATAGATAATGTAAAAACCCTTGTAAAATATTACAAGGGTTTTTTGATTCATTATGTCCACTGAGTATGGAATTTTCCTTCTTTATCTGTGCGTTCGTAAGTATGTGCACCGAAGTAATCACGTTGTGCTTGAATTAGATTTGCAGGTAAATCAGCTGTACGATAGCTATCATAATATGCTAATGCAGCCGAGAAACAAGGAATTGCTACACCTGCTTCAATTGCAACCACACTAATTTTACGTAAAGCTACTTGGTAACTTTCAACGATTTCTTTAAAATACGGATCAAGCATTAAATTGGCTAATTTGCCATCAAGGTCGTATGCTTCTTTAATTTTTTGTAAGAAAGCAGCTCTAATGATACATCCACCTCGGAAGATCATGGCGATATCACCATATTGTAAATCCCAATTATATTCATCTGAAGCAGCTCTTAATTGAGCAAAACCTTGTGCGTAAGAACAAATCTTACTCATATAAAGTGCTTTTCTTACATCCTCAATTAGTTGTTCTCTTTCACCGCTAAATTTGTAATTGGATGGCCCAGATAATAGTTTGCTTGCTTTCACTCTCTCTTCTTTCATTGCAGAAATAAAACGAGCAAATACTGACTCCGTAATAATGGATAATGGTACACCTAAATCTAATGTACTTTGACTTGTCCATTTACCGGTACCTTTTTGCCCTGCTTGATCAAGGATTACATCAACTAAAGGCTTTCCTGTTTCATCATCTGTTTTTGTGAAGATGTCAGCAGTAATTTCGATTAAATAACTATCTAATTCACCTTTATTCCATTCGCTAAATACATTGTGTAGCTCTTCAGCCGTTAAACCTAGAACATTTTTTAATAAAAAATAAGCTTCTGAGATTAATTGCATATCTCCGTATTCGATGCCATTGTGTACCATTTTAACGTAATGCCCTGCTCCGTCTGGACCAATATATGTAGTACAAGGTTCATTATTTACTTTTGCAGATATGGCTTCAAAGATTGGCTTTACAAGTTCAAAAGCTTCCTTTTGTCCGCCTGGCATGATTGATGGGCCTCTTAATGCACCCTCTTCTCCGCCAGAAACACCTGTTCCAATAAAATGTATGCCACTATCTGATAATTTTTTATTTCGTCTTTGCGTATCTTTATAATATGTATTTCCACCATCAATTAAAATATCGCCTTTTTCAAGAAAAGGAAGTAATGCATCAATCGTAGAATCTGTTGGCGCACCAGCTTTAACCATAATTAAAATTTTTCGAGGAACTTCTAATGACTGTACGAACTCTTCAATTGAAAAAGCTCCTACGACATTTTTGCCTTCTGCTTCTTTTAAGAACTCTTCTGTTTTTTCTGCTGATCGATTATACACAGAAATAGAAAAACCACGGCTTTCGATATTAAGAGCTAGATTTTTCCCCATTACTGCTAAACCAATCACACCAATTTGTTGTTTAGCCATCTGAATTAGTCCTTTCCTATTAAATTATGCAAGGATGCCTTACATTAATATAACCTTACACAGTTAACAATATCCTTTTCAATTGATGACACAATTTTTAAGGATATTATGAATAAGTATACATTCTATTATCGTTTATACATAATATTTTTTTCTTGCATACTAAGAAATTAAGGTCAATAATGATAGTTATAAAATAAAGTCTTAAAAAGCAATACAATTACTCAACATTAAAATTTAATAAAATGAAAAGAAGTGATTCTATGATTGTACAAACATTATTTCAAAGAAAATGGACCCTATTTTTAGCTACATTCATTATTGCGATTATTGGTGGTTTATTTTTTAAATTGATACATCTCCCTATACCGTGGTTACTGGGCCCAATGTTTTTTGTTTTTATCTGGGCAAAATTTTTCAAACAAAAACTTTACTGGCCAAGTAAACTTCGTGATTCTGCGATGATCATCGTAGGTTATACAATTGGTCTATCCTTTACTAGTGCCACTTTTGTTCAAATTGGTCATCAGATAACTTCTATGATTTTAATGACTCTCCTTTTATTACTTTTTACATTGATCATATCAATCGTCATATCAAAAATATCGGGTATACCATTTCCAACCATTTTAATAGGAAGTATACCAGGTGGATTAAGTCAAATGATAACGTTGGCTGAAGAATTAGAGGATGTTGATATTACGGTTGTTACTTTTTTACAAATTTCTAGATTAATGATGATTATCTTTACAGTCCCTTTATTTATTTTTAGCCCTTTATTTGATATTCATAGAGATGGTGCTCTATCAAGTACAGTTGAACATTCTCCTAACTTAAGTAATTTATTTCCAAATATTATTGTCTTTGCAGTTGTTTGTACTCTTTTTGCTATTTTAGGTAAACGTATTAATTTTCCTACTGCTTTTTTATTGGGACCAATGCTTGCTACGATTATATTAAATTTATCGGGTATTCATGGTCCTTCTCTCCCATCATTTATTCTTGATTGTTCTCAATTAATGATAGGAGGATATATTGGGCTTTTACTGAAACCTGAGAATATGAAAAATAAACTAAAAATATCAATTTTAGCAATTGGTAGTGGGATTGTATTATTATCCTTTTCCTTTGGATTAAGCATTTTATTAACACATTTACATTCTATGAATACTGTCACTTCAATGCTAAGTCTTTCTCCTGGTGGAATGGATCAAATGGCGATCATTGCAAAAGAAGCGCACGGTGATATGTCGGTTATCATGTGTTATCAACTATTTAGAACATTATTTATTTTTATTGCGGTTCCTTATTTATTAAAGTTTATCTTTAATCGAATGAATGTGAGAGTTGCAGATAAAATGTAACTGATAAAACGTATTCATACTCCTGAGTGAGAATTTAATGTTTAAAGAGGCTTCTTATAAGTGCCTCTTTTTTTTGTGAACATTGATATTCTTATTCACTTTTCTATTTTAATAATAAGGTGAAATTTACTATTACACCTTGAACTATCACTTTTTTAAGATAGCTATCTTCCCTTTTTAATATGCTATTAGAGAAATTCTACCTCGTTTTATCATTTTTTAATGAAACTATTTATAACAAAGAAGCCAATTCAAATAAATTCATAAGAATAGTTTAAACAGCATAAAACAATAATATTGTTATACTTATTTACTATTTTAGATGAGGTGAAATGAAATGGTTGTATTATTTACGTCTAAAGCCACAGCTACCGGTGGTCGTGAAGGATATGTGAAATCTGAGGATGGTTTAATTGATTTACAGCTTACAATGCCTTCAGCTCTAAATAAGAAGACTGGTTCAAACCCAGAACAATTATTTGCTGCTGGATACTCTGCATGTTTTGATGGCGCACTCAATTTCATTGCAAAGAAAAATAAGCATAAAATTGAATCATCAATCACTGCAGAAGTTAGTCTATTAAAGGATGAAACGGAAAGTCCATTTTCATTAGCAGTCACATTAAATGCACATATTAAAGGTGTACCAGAAGATGTTGCAGTGGAATTAGTCAAAGAAGCTCATGGTTTTTGTCCTTATTCTAAAGCTTTACGAAACAATGTGGATGTAAAATTAAAGGTATCGGTTGAATAAGGAAATATTTAAGTTAAGATGATGATTGTTAAAAAAAGACAGTTTATATATAAACTGTCTTTTTTTAATTAAAATTCAGGTTAGATTTAATATATAAGGTGATGTAGGTGCAATATAAATTAACAATCTACAAAAACTATTAAAGAATAAGTATATTAATTATTACAGTTATACTTTGCTGCTCGTATAAAATCAATCTATCGCATATTCAAGCGGTTCAGTACAGTTTTTATAACCATGTGTTTTATAAAATTCAATACTTTCTTCACTTGGCCAAACGATCACGAATTCATATTTCATTTCCTTAGACCAGTTATTTACATGTGAAATTAGATTACCTCCAACCCCATTACCTCTGTGTGCTTTTACAGTATAAACATTTGTCATATAAACAAATGGATTCGTTATTCTTCCCGGACGAGGTACTTTTTGAATTAGTTCTATGTATATATGTGATACAATTTTCCCATTAACTTCAGCTACCCAAATAATCCAACGCTGACTATTTATTGCATCAACCAAGAAGTTTCTGCACTCCTCTTGAAAATGAAAATACTCTGAGTCATTGATTATTCCTTTAACTTCATACTCAACAGTAAAATCCCATCTCATTTTTATTAATCGTTCTATATCGTTTAATTCTGCTTTTCTGATCTTCAATTGATCACTCCTCTTCAAAAAAATCTTTAACGATCGAGCATGCTTCTATCTTACTTCAATTAAAAAGCATCACTTCCTGCTTATGTACACGATGCTTTAGATTTTTCCATTTGTAATTAGTTGAAAGGTGTTGCATTCTATAATCCCGTATTAAAGTTAGTTATAAAAAAAACACCTTTGAAGCTGTCAAAGGTGCCTCAAAAGTGTTTTCATTCTTCTATATGTTTAGGCATTATGCCTTTATCATTGTTAAGTTGTTGAACTTGGGTAATTGTTCCGTTGCTATTATAAAATTCTGTTTTAATAACTCCAATTCCTTTAGCGTAATAATCGATGATGTAATCAGATTCATTTTCGTCACCTTGTCCAACTTCCATTAGTATGCTTTTTACTTTGATAACATTTAAAAATGTGCCCATTGGAATTTTAACAATAGCATTCTCGTCTAAAATTTTATAGTTCATAGTAAGGTTTTGTCCTTCTGAACTCTGCCACTCTAGATTCTTCTCGATTGGGAATTTAATTACTTGTTCTTTGCTAGTTGCTTTACTTCTTGCTATTTTTATGTCTTTATTAAATACTCTATCATATTGACTACTATTCTCTATATCACCAAGTTGATATTTATATAGCCCGTTTTCTGTTTCTTCAAAAGCAAATACATTTTTGACAGTGAAAGCAACTTCTGAATCGCCAGTTTTATCACCGTAAATATAATTACTATAATTATCATTGATGTGTCTACCATTTATAACTGAATAATATTTATCTTCTTTAAGATCAGGAGAATATGACTCTATTACATATGTTTTATCTTCTTTTGGCATGTAACTAGCTATATGATGATATGTAACTTTTTCATCAGTTGTCGTATGATCTTCTTTATTATCTTTTTCTTTTTTATTTCCTTCTATTAATGGCATATCTATAAACAATAGTCTTGTATTGATTAATCCCTTGCCTTCTTGATAGTAATAATGAGTAATTGCAGATTCATCTGTTTTGTCTGTAATGACATATAAGTTGTTGATCTTTTTTTGGTTGAGTTTCATCGAACCATTTTTTAATTCTAATTTAAACTTTCTAGTTGCAGTTTTCCACTCTGTACCCTTTTTGATATTTAAATTAATGATGAGTTCTTTTTCATTATCTTTGTACTTTTCAATTACATTTTTTTTACTATATGGAAACATATTTGTTAAACTTCCATCTGCATCCTTGTACATTAATTCATATAAACCATTTTCATCTTCATAATAAATATGGGTAGATTTATACCCGTTTGTGATTGAAGTGGATTGAACATAGCCCTTATTAAAATACTGAAAATGTTCTTCCATTGAACCAGTTTCCGTCATAGATTCAACTTTTTCTTCTTTAAAAATTCCTCCAAAGGAGTTGTCTCCATATGTATCTAGTGGAATTTGATAACGATATACAGTTTCCTTACTAGGTAAGAATTTATAAGTTTTGTGTTCTCCAATAGTACAACCAATTAAGGGTATACTTAATGCTACAACTGTAAGAGCTAAAGCACTTAATCTTAACCATTTTTTTTGGACTTTCACGTCAATGCCTCCGTAATCTATATCTCTAAGATGTTGTTATATTTATATAGTATCACACAATAAAGTTAGTTAACGTCCTGAATTGTAAAAAATATCCTTTAAACAGACAAATTATGATTTAATTCAGAAAAAACTAACTTATTAAAATACAATCAATAAAAAAAGATGACTAATAGTCACCTTTTTGAAATTTATTAATCAAACTTTTTAAAAACAAGAACCGCATTATGTCCACCAAAACCAAACCCGTTTGAAAGCGCATAGTTTACTTCAGCTTGTATGGCTTCATTTGGTACATAGTCTAGATCACATTCTTCATCTGGATACTCATAATTGATCGTAGGTGGAATGATATTTTCCAGTATACTTTTTAGGGTGATAATTGCTTCAATTCCCCCAGCAGCACCAAACAAATGACCTGTCATTGACTTTGTTGAACTTACTTTAAGATGATATGCATGTTCACCAAACACACTTTTAATTGCTTTTGTTTCAGATTTATCACCTTCAGGCGTACTCGTTCCATGTGCGTTGATATAATCTATCTTTGTTGGTTCTATTTGAGCTAAGTCTAATGCTAGCTTCATTGCGCGCTCAGCACCGTGAAAATCAGGTGACGTAATATGGAACGCGTCAGTTGTTGAACCGTATCCAACGATTTCACCTAGAATAGTTGCTCCTCTTTTTTTAGCATGCTCATATTCTTCTAATAACAAAATACCGGAACCTTCAGACATGACAAAGCCGTCTCGATTTTTATCAAAAGGTCTGCTAGCTTTTTTGGGTTCATCATTATTTGTTGACATTGCTCTCATTCTTGAAAATCCAGCATAAGCTAATGGATTAATCGATGCTTCGGATCCTCCTGCTAAAATTGCATCTGAGTACCCGTGTCGAATATTTAAAAAGGCTTCTCCAATTGCGTGATTTCCTGTTGCACAAGCAGAAACTGGAGAAAAACTTGTACCTTTAAAACCAGTTTTAATAGAAATGATACCGACAGCCATGTTGATAATCATCATTGGGACCATAAAAGGTGATACTTTTCTAGGTCCTTTGTCTATAAGAGTTTCATGATTATCTAATACTGTATCAATACCACCAATTCCTGATCCAATAAAAATACCTAATCTATTTGGATCTAGATTTTCGATATCTAATTTGGCTTGATCTAAGGCTTGTCTTGATGCTGCATATGCATATTGAACGAATTTATCGTATTTACCTAATTCCTTCTTCTCAAAGTAATTTTCTGGTGCGAAATCTTTAATCATTCCACCAATTTTTGTATTAATATCTTCATATCCTTCAAATTCAACTGTATCAATACCTGATTCTGATGCTTTAATACGATCCCATAAAGTATCCACATCATTCCCTAAAGGTGAAACAACTCCATAACCTGTAACTACGACTCTTTTGTGCATATGAATCCTCCTTCTAATACAAAAATAATAATTTAATATTAAGTAGAAATTAAAATAACATGTTTTTCAACTGCAAAATAACCATGTCCAAATACTTCTTGTCTCTATTTAATCGACTTAAAGCTAATGAACCTTCCAATGCAGAAATGATAAAGACAGCCATTTCATTTGGTTGGATTTCTTTTTTTATTTCGTTACAGTCTTGCCCGTGTTTAATGATGTTGGCAATTAACTGGATTAATCCATTAAATCCGTCTTTAATTTTATCTTCAAATTCTATCATTGAATCATCTGCTTCAATTGCAGCATTCATTAAAGGACAGCCACCTCGGATGAATTGATCGTGTAGTAATGTGCTAAATACATTGATAAATTCATCAAATTGTTCGGATGCAGTATTTTTTTCAGACACTGAATGAATATAATGTTCCTTTAATATACTCATTGAATGTAAAAATGAAGCTTCAGCCAAAGATTCCTTGCTTTCAAAATGATTATATATTCCACCTTTTTTTAATCCTGTAGCATTCATGATGTCTGAGATTGAGGTTGTTTTATACCCTTGCATATTAAAAAGAGAAGATGATTGTTCAATAATATATTTCTTAGTTCTTTCACCTTTGTTCATATGCATTCACCTCTTTCTATAAAAAGGAACAATCGGTCTTTTTTAATTAAACAATTTTCAATTATGTTTGTCAACAGACTTGTATATTAAGACTATTCTTCATAAATCATTTTTCGCGTCATTCCACCATCCACAATGATGTTTTGACCATTTATAAAATTATTATCAGGATCAGCTAAATATAGACATGCTTTTGCAATGTCTGTAGGTTTTCCAACGCGATTTGACCAATGCTGTAGATGATCTTTTTCCTTTAAATCATCGTAACTATTAAACTCTATCCAACCTGGACTGATACAATTCACCGAAATATTATGAGGCTGAAGTGACGCAGCTAAAGAATGAGTCAGTGATACAATTCCACCTTTTGAAGCAGCATAAGACTCTGAGTTTGGTTCAGACATCATCGCTCTAGTTGATGCTATATTAATGATGCTGCCTCCATTAGACATTACTTTTGCGGCTTCTCGTGAAGCAATAAAAACACTTCGTAAGTTCGTTTGAATCACATCATCAAATTCTTCGGTACTTAATTCAAATAATGGTTTGAACTTAGCGATGCCAGCGTTATTAATTAAAATATCAATTTTTCCATATGTATTCAAAACGTTTTGAATGAGATTTTTTAGATCATCTTCTAACTTTACATTCGTTCTAAAAAATGAAGCATATCCCCCATCTTTTTCTATTTCTTGTTGTACATATAAACCTTTTTCTTCATCAAGATCGGCGATACAAACAATTGCACCTTGTTGTCCGAACTCTTTTGCAATGCCTTCCCCTATACCGTTAGCGCCACCAGTGATAATAATTACTTTATCTATAAATTTAGTTCTCATCGTTCAATTCCTTTCATCTATCTTTGTTTCGATTACTTTTGGTCGATCGAATAATAGAAGAAAATGAAACAGTCTTCTTTATTTTCAATTCATTATACTTAATATACGCTATTAAACAAAAAAACTGCCAAAAGGCAGTTTTTTTGTTCGGAGACTAATCTGTTCGGATAATCATTATTTGTTTATGATATTTCAATCTAAGTAAGCTTCAAATATCTTAGCTCATCCCCATTTTTTTCAATAGATAAATGAGCATTTCTTTTTCTGTCTTATTAATCTGAGAAAACAATTGGTCAATCATTTGTTCATGCTCTGGGAAAATCGAACTGATTAACTGGTGACCTTCATCAGTTAAGACAGCGTAAGTTACTCTTCGATCTTTTGGACAAGGCAATCGTTTTATGAAGCCTTTAGCCTCTAATTTATCGAGAACATATGTCATATTACCACTTGAAATTAATATTCTTTTACCGATATGTTGAATTGGCGTATCACCTTTATGAAAGAGTAATTCTAAAACTGCAAATTCTGTTAAATTCAAACCAAATAACTTAATATGTTCAATAGCAGCATCTGTTATAAATCTATTTGTTTTACAAATCTCAGAGAATAATTGTAGCGATTGGCTTTTATTATACTGATCATTCAACATACTTCACCTCTCATTACAAAATCTTTAATTCGAGATTATTTTAGAATATTTTCATTGTAAAGTCAATTAAAAATAGGCTTTTTACAGATAAGCAATTAAAAAATCAAAGCATCAATTGCATATGCACCAGGACCTGTTAAAGCAACCCCAATAACAACTGCTAATATAATTAAGTTTAATTCATATCCATTTTGAGTTGACCAAAATCCGTTTGGACCATGCACTTTTACAATTGCGACGAACATTGCTCCTGCAATTAATAATGAAGCTAGTGGTGTTAATAAACCTGTTGCAAATAAAATTCCACCAACTAATTCACTTACCCCAGCAAAAAATGCCATTTGTACCCCTGGTTTCAAGCCAATTGAATCCATCCACTGTCCTGTACCTTTTAATCCGTAACCACCAAACATTCCAAATAATTTCTGTGCACCGTGACCAATAAAAGAAACCCCTATTACTAAACGGATGATTAATAATCCTAAACCTACTAACATAATTTTCATTCTCCCTTTTTGTTTTAGTTTTAATTGAAGTATCTCTAATTCGAGATAATGGATAAAAAAAATTGACCTCATTACTTCAATTTAAATTTATAATTGCACATTATTAGTTTACTATATTCCATGTTCACCTCACTTAATTTATCTTGACTTCGAGATAATATTAATCTAATTTTAACCCTTTGTCAACATCGTTATAGAAAAATATAAAAAAGATGAACAAATCGTTCATCTCAATTTTCTCTGACTACATGAAGTCCTATTCTATTATTGAAGATTTGGTTTTTGTTTTTGAATACAAAAGAACCATTTACATAATCAATAACTAACTGATTTTCGTATACATCTTCAAAAAGTAAGTTAACCATAAATTCTATTCCGTCACCCGTAATTAATTTTTCATTGGGTCCGCATGGTCTTTTGTTGATTACTTGGATTTGATAAATATTATTTACAACATCACAACTACCACGATCAAATTCTAAAAGTAATATTTGATTGTCTTCAATGTTTATTAACTTTTCTCTTGCAGCATCAGTAATTTTAAAGTCCATTTTTTTACCTACCTTATTATTTAGTAACATGTAGGAATTTTACACAAACAGGTTCAGGTACAAGTACATCCGAATGAATGACTGTTAATTTTCCTGTGTGCTGATCCCTAGCAAATAGTACGAGATTACCAGAGATTTCATTTGAAGCGATAACATAATTTTCAGTAGGATCTAATACAAAATCACGTGGCCAGTTCCCTTCAGATGAAATGATGTCAACTAATTCTAGCATACCATTGTCTTGATTTACACTAAACACAGCTATACTGTTATGTCCACGGTTTCCTGCATAGACAAATTGGCCATCATTTGAAATATGAATAGCGCTACCTTGGTTATTTTCAGTAAAATCAACTGGAATTGTTGAAATATATTGAAGGTCAGTAAAACTGCCATCTTCCTTGTTATATGATAATACAATGACTTCTGAACTTAACTCAGTCATGACATAAGCGTATTGACCATTTGGATGGAATGTTAAATGTCTTGGGCCACTTCCTGGTTTTACGTTTAAAGTAGATGATTTTGTTAAAGTACTGTTATCTAATTTGTATGTATTAATTTCATCTGTTCCTAGGTCTACTGCAAGTACAAATTGATCATCTGGAGAAAAACCTGAATAATGAGCATGCGGTTTTTCTTGTCTTGATTGATTAGGTCCAGTACCAGTATGTTGCATTATTGAAGTAACAGGGTTTACTTGTCCGTTAACTTCATAAGATTCAATTGTACCTTTATGGTAGTTAGCTGTTACGACAACATGATTTTCTTCATTAACACTTACGTGACAAGGAGATGCGCCTTCTGAGAATTGTGAATTAATTTTCACAAGATTTCCACTTTCCCCTTGAATTGAAAATGCAGAAACGCCACCTTTATCTCCTTCTTTTACGACTGAATAAAGGTTCTTGTTGTCTTTACTGATTGTTACATATGTAGGATTTTCTAATGTAGCTACTGGTTCAACATTGATAATTCTTTCTGCGCTTGTATCAAGTGTAAAACGATAAATCCCTTTACTTTCCCCTTTTGTATAAGTCCCAATATAACCTAGAAATTTAGTTTTTTGCATGGCTACTCCTCCTCAAAATGTATTATTTTTCATTTTATGGAAATGGTTACTCTATTTTAAAAACCCCCTTAATCATAGCTACAGCCTAAAACAGTATCACAGACAAAGGGGGTTATTTTATAATTGCTTTATTTATTTTTACTTAATCAGCTTTGTGAGCTTTTCGATTAAAGTTTAGGTGCTTTTTCCCAATCCGCAGCGAATTTTTCAATTCCTTGGTCAGTTAATGGGTGCTTAGAAAGTTGCTCAATTACGCTATATGGTATTGTAGCGATATGTGCACCCGCTAATGCAACTCGAGTAACGTGATCTGGGTGACGTACAGATGCTGCGATTATTTGAGCATCTAAGTTATGAACACGGAATAATTCAGCAATTTTAGCAACTAATAGTACACCATCTTCAGAGATGTCGTCTAAGCGACCTAAGAATGGAGATACATATGTTGCACCAGCTCTAGCAGCTAATAATGCTTGGTTCACTGTGAAAATTAATGTTACGTTAGTTTTTACACCTTTTTTAGTTAAGTAACGGCAAGCTTCTAATCCAGCAAGTGTCATTGGAAGTTTGATTGTGATGTTTTTATCTCCACCGTTAATTTTAATTAATTCATCTGCTTCAGCCATCATTTCTTCAGCAGATACAGCATTTGGTGTAACCTCAGCAGAAACTGATTCTACTTCAGGAACTAATTTTAAAATTTCTTCAATACGATCTTCAAATTTCACGCCTTCTTTTGCTACTAAAGAAGGGTTTGTTGTTACTCCAGATAATACGCCCATTTTATAAGCTTTTTGAATATCAACTACGTTAGCTGTATCGATAAAAAATTTCATGTTTGTCTTCCTCCAAAAAATAAGTATTTTTTATATTTATATTGTAACGTTTATTTATTTCTTTTCAACTGCATGTCCACCGAATTCATTACGAAGAGCTGCAACAACTTTACCTGTGAATGTATCATTGTCTAATGAACGGTAACGCATTAATAATGACATTGCGATAACTGGAGTAGCTGCTTGTAAATCTAATGCAGTTTCAATTGTCCATTTACCTTCACCTGAAGAATGCATAACCCCTCTAATCTCATCTAATTTTGCATCTTTAGAGAATGCATTTTCAGTTAATTCCATTAACCATGAACGAATGACTGAACCATTGTTCCAAACTTTTGCTACTTTTTCATAATCGTAGTCGAAGTCACTTTTCTCTAATACTTCAAAACCTTCACCGATTGCAGCCATCATACCGTATTCAATTCCGTTATGAACCATTTTTAAGAAATGACCACTACCTACTTTACCAGCATATAAGTAACCATTTTCTACAGCAGTATCTTTAAAGATTGGTTCTACAATATCCCAAGCTTCTTGATCTCCACCGATCATATAACAAGCACCATTACGTGCGCCTTCCATACCGCCTGAAGTACCAGCATCCATGAAACGGATACCGAATTCTTTTAATTCATCATAACGTCTGATTGATTCTTTATAGTGAGAGTTACCAGCTTCAATCACAATATCGCCTTCACTTAAGAAAGGTTTCACTTCATTAATTACTGAATCTACAACAGCATGTGGAACCATGATCCAAAGAATTCTTGGTGTATCTAAATTTTTCACTAAATCTTCTAAGCTTGTTACGCCAGTAGCGCCAAGTTTATTCATTTCTTCTACAGCACTAGCATTTACGTCAAAAGCAACGACTTCATGGTTGTTGTCCATTAAATTTTGACCTAAATTTAACCCCATTTTTCCTAATCCAACTAATCCTACTTTCATTACGATATCCTCCTAAATCATCCATGTATCTATATATGTTTTTCTCTAAGTAAATAATTTTATGACAAAAGTATCAAAATACTTTTTTGAATTACATTAGATCAAGAATTTAATAAACTTTTACTAATATTTACAACATTTTTTGTACTGAAACCAAATAGATCCATTACTTCATTTCCAGTACCTGATGCACCAAATGACTCAATTGAGATTTTTTTGCCTTTGAAACCAACAAATCGTTCCCATCCTAGAGAAATTCCCATTTCAATTGAAATACGATTTGTATTGTCTGAAGGAAGTACAGATTCTTTATACTCATCAGATTGTTTTTCAAATAATTCCCAACTTGGCATTGCTACGATTCTAACTGAAATGTTTTCTATTTCTAACTCATTTTTACTTTCAACTGCAAGTGCTACTTCTGAACCAGTTGCTATTAAAATTAAGTCAGGATTGTTATTTGTTTCAGTTAAAACATAAGCACCTTTTGAAAGATTATCAATATTTTTAGCTGTTTCTTCAAATACTGGTAAGTTTTGACGACTTAATACTAATGCGATTGGTCCTTCAGTATTTTGTAATGCATATGCCCAAGCGTTTGATGTTTCATTTGCATCTGATGGACGAATGACTGTTAAACCTGGGATAGCACGTAATGCAGCTAAATGTTCTACTGGTTCATGAGTTGGACCATCTT
>Ga0102589_1000596_pt1 | contig 66552 bp, 56 predicted proteins | sample AraplaMF_Col_mLB_FD_76858 | JGI IMG/M metagenome (GOLD analysis project Ga0102589, IMG submission 76858) | Arabidopsis root microbial communities from the University of North Carolina, USA - plate scrape MF_Col_mLB | ecosystem: Host-associated > Plants > Roots > Endosphere | place: USA...
CCAACGACCTTGTCGCCAAAATGGTTTGGTATCGCTAGAATGCGCTTGGCAAAAAGGACAAGAAGAAGATCATCGGCCGCATCAAGGGCTATCATGGGGTAACCATCGCGTCGGCCTCTATCACCGGCCTGCCGCGCAATCATGAGAGCTTCGACCTGCCGCTGGACCGCATGCTGCATACGGCCTGCCCCTCCTATGTCCACTTTGGAAAGGATGGGGAAAGCGAGGCAGATTTCACCGCGCGTATTCTTGGGGAACTGGAAGACCTGATCCTCCGCGAAGGTCCCGAGACCATCGCCGCCTTCTGGGGTGAACCTGTCATGGGCGCGGGTGGCGTTCTCTTGCCGCCCGATGGATATTGGGAAGGCGTGCAGGCGATCCTGAAAAAGTATGACATCCTGCTGGTGGTTGACGAGGTCATCTGTGGTTTTGGCCGTACCGGCAAGATGTTTGCCTGCGAGACCTACGACATCAAACCCGACGTGCTTGTCGTCTCAAAGCAGATTTCGTCATCCTATATGCCGCTGTCGGCCATCATCATGAACGATGATTTCTATCAGCCGATCGCCGATGAATCAGACCGGATCGGCTCTTTCGGCCACGGTTACACCGCCTCCGGCCATCCGGTCGCGACCGCGGTGGGTCTTGAGAACCTGAAGATCATTCAGGAGCGCGATCTGGTCGGCAATGTCGCGCGCCTGGAAGGAAAGTTTCTCGATCATCTGAAAGCTCTTGCCGATCATCCGCTCATCCATTCCTTTCGGGGCATAGGCCTTATCGGTGCGCTGGAAGTGAAGCCGTGGGAGGGCATGAAGCCGGGCGACACAACGCTTGCGCTGGCCGCCGCTATCGAAAGCGAAGGCGTCATTACCCGGCCTATTGGCGAATCCATCTGCTTCTGCCCGCCGTTGATTATCAGCGCCGAACAGCTCGACGAGCTGTTTTCCGGGGTGAGGCGCGGTCTTGATAAGGCATTGCAGGCCCGGGGCTGACACTTGACCGAATAGTGTCGGTCGCTCCATTAGGGCCGACACTAGCCGCGGTACGCGACAAGAACCGCGCCGCAGGCGATCAGCACCACGCCGAGCCAATTCGGCAGCGAGAGCTTTTCGCCCAGAAACAGCACTGCGAAAACCGCAACGAAGACGACGCTCAGCTTATCTATGGGCGCGACGCGGGCGGCATCGCCGATTTTCAGCGCCCGGAAATAGCATATCCAGGATGCGCCCGTCGCCAGGCCTGACAGGACTAGAAAAATCCAGGTTTTGCCGGAGATGGTGGAAGGCTGTTGCCAGTTGCCGGTGACGTAGACCATCAAGCCGGCGGCAGCGAGTATGACCATGGTGCGGATAAAGGTGGCGAAATCAGAATTGACATTCTCGATGCCAATTTTGGCGAAAATGGCAGTGAGGGCCGCGAAGGCCGCCGATAACAAGGCCCAGAATTGCCATGCCAGAAAAATGTTTCTCATAAGCGCTACTCTCGTCAAAACGGGTTTATGCCGATGTGGCCAATCTCACTGTGTGTCCGATAAAACCATTTTTAGGTAGGTGCGCAAACGACAAAGGCCGACGCATCGAGGCGATGCGTCGGCCTTCATGCAATGCCTGCCCGGACGAGCCGGCACAGGCAGGACCTTGGGAGGTCGTCTTACTCTGCCGGCTGCACAGAAGCCGGGAGCTGATCCACATCGGCGATGCCGGTGAATTCTTCCTTGCCGCTCAGAACGCGGGCAAGCTGGTCCTGATCCAGTTCGCCTTCCCAGCGGGCGACGACGATGGTGGCGACCGCATTGCCGACGAAGTTGGTCAGCGCGCGGCACTCGGACATGAAGCGGTCGATGCCGAGGATCAGCGCCATGCCGGCAACCGGAACGGAAGGCACGACGGAGAGCGTTGCCGCAAGCGTGATGAAGCCCGCACCGGTGATGCCGGCCGCACCCTTGGAGGAGAGCATGGCGACCAGAAGCAGCAGGATCTGTTCACCGAAGGAGAGATGAATGCCGGTTGCCTGCGCGATGAAGAGGGCTGCCAGCGTCATGTAGATGTTGGTGCCGTCAAGGTTAAAAGAGTAACCGGTGGGGATGACGAGACCGACGACGGAGCGCTTGCAGCCGGCCTTTTCCATCTTGCTCATCAGGCCGGGCAGGGCAGCCTCGGAAGACGAGGTACCGAGAACCAGCAGCAGTTCTTCCTTGATGTAGCGGATGAGCGCAACGATGGAGAAACCGTTGTAACGGCAGACAGCGCCGAGGACCACGAACACGAACAGGAAAGACGTGACGTAGAAGGTGCCGATCAGCATCGCAAGGTTGGTGACGGACGAGATGCCGTATTTACCGATGGTGAAGGCCATCGCGCCGAAAGCGCCGATGGGGGCGGCCTTCATCAGGATCGCGACCAGCTTGAAGATCGGATACATCAGGGCATGCATGAAATCGGTGACGGGCTTACCCTTCTCGCCGACGACGCCGAGCGCGATGCCGAAGAGCACCGAGAAGAACAGCACCTGCAGGATATCGCCGCTGGCGAAAGCACCCACGATGGTCGTCGGGATGATGTTCATCAGGAAGCCGGTAATCGTCTGCTCATGGGCCTTGTCGGCGTAGGTCGCGACGGCCTTGGCATCCAGCGTGGCCGGATCGATGTTCATACCGGCGCCGGGCTGCACGGTGTTGGCGACGATGAGGCCAACGATGAGCGCAAGGGTGGAGAAGACCAGAAAGTAGATCATGGCTTTGCCGGCCACACGTCCGACCTTCTTCATGTCGTTCATGCCGGCAATACCGGTTGCGACGGTGAGGAAGATCACCGGTGCGATGATCATCTTGACGAGGCGGATGAAGCCGTCGCCGAGCGGCTTCAGCTCTTCACCGAAGGCCGGATAGAAATGGCCGAGCGCGATACCGGCGATGATGGCCACGAGAACCTGGAAATACAAATGCTTGTAAAATGGCAATTTGGCGTGGCCCGCGGCCACGGCTGTCGTATCGATCATGTTTTTTCCTCCTCGGCCTCACCCTGCCTTGATTGGCCTCCCGGGATCGCCGTGTCGTTGACGGCTTCGCGCCGATTGAGGAGTCATGTGCAATACGCATGCCAGACTTGATTATTTGCCGCAACTAACTGATTTAAAAAGTAGTTTTTATTCAGGCTTTAGGAGTGCTTGACCGTTTGTGCGGAATTCCGGACAAAAATGCTTGCGGCCTGTGTGTGAATCCGCACAATAAGGCGATGACCGAGAACCGCACCCTGAATTCCCGCGCCAGGCGGCAGGCACAGTGGCTGGCGCTGGCCGGCCTCTGGTTGCTCGTCGGTCTTGGTGTGCTGCTTGTCGCCGATGATATCGCCCGCAATCAGGCCCTTCGCGTGGCGGGTTCCGAAGCGGCGACCGATGCGGAGCTGAAGATCGCGCTTTTGAATGTTGCACTGGAGCGGCCGCGCGCCATTCCGCTGGTCTTATCGGGTGATCCTGATATTGCTGCGGCACTTGATGGCGGTGGTCCGCCCGCACTCGATCGGCTGAATAAAAAGCTGGAGGGGCTGATCGAAGGCACGCAAGCATCGGTCATCTATGTCACCGGACCGACGGGCTTGACCATAGCCTCGAGCAACTGGCGGGAGGCGGATAGTTTCGTCGGCTCAAACTATGCCTTCCGCGAGTACTTCCGGCAGGCAATGAAGGATGGCATGTCCGAACATTACGCGCTCGGAAATGTCAGCCGCCGGCCCGGGCTCTATATTTCCCGCCGCATCGATGCTGCGGATGGTCGCGCGCTTGGTGTCGTCATCGCCAAGGTCGAGTTCAATCGGCTTGAAACGGACTGGAACATCGGCGGCAAGCCGGTCTATGTCGTTGACAGGAACGGCGTCGTGCTGATGACCAGCGTGCCGGAATGGCGGTTCAGGACCGTGTCGCCAATCGATGAGGCGCGGCGAAAAATCATCTCCGAGAGCCTTCAATTCGGCAATGAGACGCTCTCCACCCTTCCTTTTCGGGCGGCGCGACGCTCTGGCGAGGCAATTCCTCTCATCCACGTTGATGCGCCCGTGAAAGAGCGCGGCGATTACCTGCGCCTGGAAGTTCCCGTTCCAACGACGTCGTGGACGCTGCATTATCTTCAGCCAGTCGCACCGGCGCTCAATGCGTCCATAAGGGAGGGCAGGGTGGTGGCGCTGGCGACGTTGATGCCGCTCGTGGCGATCTCCGCTTTGTGGCTATGGCGCAGGCATAAGGCGCTAAGGGAAAAGGAAGAGGAGCAACGAGCCCGTCTGGAACTCGAAATGAAGGTGCAGGAGCGGACCCGCGATCTGACGAAGACACGCGACCACTTGCAGGCGGAAATCGCCCTTCACCAGAAAACCACCGGCGAACTGCGCAATGTGCAGCATGAGCTGGTGCAGGCCAACCGCCTTTCCATCCTCGGGCAGGTGGCAGCGGGTGTGGCGCATGAGATCAACCAGCCCGTCGCCACGATCCGCGCCTTTGCCGACAATGCGCGGACCCTGCTCAAGCGTGATCGTCTCGCGGAGGTTACCGAAAACCTTGAGGATATTGCCGCCCTGACCGAGCGTATAGGCACCATAACCACCGATCTGAAAATCCTTGCGCGCAAGGGCCGTACCGCTGCCGAGCCCGTGAGTGTCAGGTCAGTCATCGAAGGCGCTGTCGTGCTGTTGCGCAGCCGTTTTTCCGGTCAGATGGATGCTCTTGATATCGTGTTGCCGGATCAGGATTTGATGGTTTTGGGCAGCCGCATCCGGCTTGAACAGATCCTGATCAACCTGTTGCAGAACGCGCTCGAAGCCACGGAAACAATTGAAAAATCGAGAGTTGAGGTGCGTGTACGTGAGGAAGGCGAGATGATCGTAATTTCTGTCAGCGACAATGGCACCGGCATTCCCGACGCCATCCGCGCCCAGCTGTTTTCCCCCTTCAATACATCCAAGGAAGGCGGCCTTGGCCTTGGTCTCGTCATCTCGAACGATATTGCGTCCGATTACGGCGGGCGGATCGAGGTGGCAAGCGGCGAGGCGGGCACCTGTTTTTCCGTATTTCTGAAGCGAGCATGACATGACGACGACTGGAACCATATTCCTGGTTGATGATGACTCCCAGCTGCGAAAAGCCATGGTACAGACGTTGGAGCTGGACGGACTGTCCGTCACGTCTTTTCCCCGCGCCGAGCAGGCGCTCGCGGCGTTGAACGACGATTTCGATGGCGTCATCATATCGGACGTGCGGATGCCGGGCATGACGGGGCTCGAGTTCTTCGATCATGTCCGCAAGATTGATGCGGATCTGCCCGTCATCCTCATCACCGGCCATGGGGACGTGCCAATGGCCGTCGATGCGCTTCATAACGGCGCTTACGACTTCATTGCAAAGCCCTTTCCCGCCGAACGTATGGTTGAAAGCGCACGCAGGGCTCTGGAAAAGCGCCGTCTCGTGCTGGAGAACCGAGCGCTTCGCCGGGCGGCAGGGCAGGCTGAGGACGACCTTCCTCTGATTGGCCAGACGCCTGCCATGGAACGCCTGCGCACGACGCTGCGCCACATTGCCGATACGGATGTGGATGTGCTGGTGGCAGGCGAAACGGGCAGCGGCAAGGAAGTGGTCGCGACGGCGCTTCACCGGTGGAGCAAGAAGCGCGCTAAGGGAAATTTCGTGGCGCTGAATTGTGGCGCATTGCCGGAAACGGTGATCGAAAGCGAGCTTTTTGGCCACGAGGCGGGCGCTTTTACCGGCGCTCAGAAAAAGCGGGTCGGGCGTATCGAACATTCGAGCGGCGGAACGCTCTTTCTGGACGAGATTGAAAGCATGCCGCTCGCCGTGCAGGTGAAGATGCTACGCGTGCTTGAAATGCGGGAAGTTTCGCCGCTGGGGTCGAATGACGAACGGCCGGTTGATATTCGTGTCGTGGCAGCCGCGAAGGTCGATCTTGGCGATCCCGCCGAGCGGGGCACCTTCCGTGAAGACCTCTATTACCGTTTGAACGTCGTCACGCTTTCGATCCCGCCATTGCGCGAACGAAAGCCGGATATCCCTTTGCTGTTCTCGCATTTTGTTGCCAAAGCTGCGAACCGCTTCAACATGCCGGTGCCGCAGATCGGCGCTGCTATCTCGCGTCACCTGAATGACCATGATTGGCCGGGCAATGTGCGCGAACTCGGGCACTTTGCCGAAAGGGTGGTGCTGGGGCTGGAGACGGGCCCAGTCGGAGCTGCTGCATCACAAGCTGCTCTGCCTTCCTCCGGCACCCTGCCGGAGCGCATGGACGAGATCGAAGCGCGGATCATTCGTGAAACGCTGGAACAGGTCAATGGCGACGTGGCGGAAACCATCGCGACGCTCGGCATCGCCCGAAAGACCTTCTACGACAAGCTGCAACGTCACGGCATCAACCGCGGCGATTATGTGAAGAGCGGTGCAGTGTAGGCAGTATGCTGTGCTCATGAAAAAGCCGCGGAGGTTTCCGCCCGCGGCTTTAAAAAAGAAGACACTGAAGGCGTCGAAATGTCTTTGATCAGCCCGCTACGCAGAAATGACGCTGACCGTCATTGCCGACATAGGTGCCGGAGCGGGAATTGAAGCTGCGATACCGCTGCGAGCAATAGTCGTACCAGGCGTTCGTCCACGGCTCGATGGTACGGTACGTGCGGCGCGGCTGGTAGTAACCGGGATTGGTGTCGTAGACCGGCTGCGCACGGTAAACCGGTGCCGGGCGATAGACCGGAGCGGGGCGGTAAACCGGCTGCGGTTGCGGACGGTAATAACGATAATCCGGCTCTTCATAGACATAGTTCGGCTCGTAGCGACGCGGCGGGTCGATATAGACGCGCTCGTCATCGACCGGTGCGGGGCGGGACAATGCGGAACCGACGGCGACACCAGCGGCAAGGCCGAGCACGCCGCCGAGAAGGGCAGCATCGCGGCGATCATGGCGGTCCCAGTCTCCGGCGGAAGCGCTGCTCAGGGGAACGATCGTGGCGGCGGCGACGGCAATTGTCAGAACTGTTTTAGCTGCAAAGGACGACATGGTTTGTTCTTCCATCCAAGTGGCAGGACGCTGCCAGTTGCAAATTCGATGGTTAAGGAATTACAGGCTGGCTGCTGAACGGATGCTGAATGAATTGTGGCGGAGCGGCGGCGCTCCGCAATTCCTGTTTGCGCGCGCCGAACTTCGCGCTAGAACTCAAGGTGCAACAGGACGCAGAGATGAGCCTTTCCCACATATCATTCAATCCGGACAGTTCGCATGAGGATCGCGCGCAGGCCATCCGCGACACGCTTCGGGACGCCATTGTCGACCGGCGCCTGTCTCCCGGAACGAAGTTGTCGGAAGCCGAGGTTGGAACGCTCTTCGATGTCAGCCGCACGGTCGTGCGCGCGGCGCTTCAGATGCTGGCTTACGAAGGGCTGGTGAAGACGGAGCGTAATCGCGGCGCCTTCGTTTCCAACCCCACGCCAGATGAGGCGCGGCAGGTTTTTGCCTCGCGCCGGCTGATCGAGCCCGGCGTCGTGGACGCGGCAATCGAAAAGATCACACCTGCGGCGGTGAAGCGTCTGAGGGATCATCTGGTTGAGGAAAGCCGCCATCAGCATGAGCGCGGGCCAAGCGCAAGGCGTGCGGAAATCAAGGCATCCGGTGATTTTCATCTGATGCTCGCCTCGCTTGCCGGCAACGCCATCCTCGAAAAATTCATGGATGAGTTGGTCGCCCGTTCGTCGCTGGTCATCGCGCTTTACGGTCGCTCTGGTGTTTCGAGCTGCGGCCATAATGACCACGCAGACCTACTGGATGCGCTGGAGGCGAAGGATGCGGCAAAAGCCCGTGCGATGATGCTGCGGCACCTCGACCACATCGAAGCGGATCTCGACCTTCGCATGAAGGAAGGGCTGGCGCTCAGGGACGCATTGGCTCTTTGATCGCTGTCCATCCCGCCTTGCCGGCGGGATAGGGCTTTTGCATTGCGCTCAGGCAGCGTAACGGCTGATGGCAAGGTCGTGGGTGTCGATTTCCGGCTTTTCACCACTGATGAGGTCAGCCAGAACACGGGCCGAGCCACAGGACATTGTCCAGCCGAGCGTGCCGTGACCGGTGTTGAGATAAAGATTGCTGTAGCGAGTGGCGCCGATGACCGGCGTACCGTCGGGCGTCATCGGGCGCAGGCCGCACCAGAACTTCGCCTGGCTCTGATCACCCGCACCGCCGAACAGGTCTTCGACGGAGTGGGCCAGCGTTTCCTGGCGTGCTGCCGGCAAATCCTTGCTGAAACCCGCGATTTCCGCCATGCCGCCGGCGCGGATCCGAGAGCCGAGACGGGTAATCGCGACCTTGAACGTTTCGTCCATGACCGTCGAGACGGGAGCCCGCGCTTCATTGACGATCGGAACAGTGATGGAATAGCCCTTCACCGGATAGACCGGCAAAGTGATGCCGAGCTGCTTCACGAACTGCGGAGAGTAGCTGCCGAGTGCCGCGACGAAGATATCGGCCTCCATCAGGCCGCGTGTGGTCTCTACGGCCTTGATGCGACCGCCCTCAACAATCGGCCGCATGATGCCGGTGTCGTAAAGGAAGGTGACGCCCGCTTCTTCGGCCATGCGGGCAAGTTCCGTCGTGAACATGAAGCAATCGCCGGTTTCGTCGCCGGGCAGTCGCAGGCCCCCGACGATCTTCTCCTTGGCGGGTGCGAGCCCGGGCTCTATGGCGGCGCAGCCATCGCGGTCGAGAATCTCGAACGGCACGCCGCCCGCCGTCAGTACGTCTACATCCTTGCCGATGGCATCAAACTGCTTCTGGGTGCGGAATACTTCGAGGGTCCCTTGCATGCGCTGGTCGTAGTCGATGCCAGTTTCTTCGCGAAGCGCCATCAGGCAATCACGGCTATATTCGGCAACGCGCACCATGCGGCTCTTGTTGATGGCATAACGCGCCGAGGTGCAGTTGCGCAGCATCTGGCTCATCCAGCGCCAGGCGGCGGGATCCGCCGTCGGCCGGATGATGAGCGGTGCGTGCTTCATGAACAGCCACTTCATGGCCTTTACGGGAATGCCGGGCGCCGCCCATGGCGAGGAATAACCGGGCGACACTTCGCCCGCATTGGCGAAACTGGTTTCAAGCGCCGCAGCCGGCTGGCGGTCGATCACCGTTACCTTGTGTCCGGCTTTGGCCAGGTACCAGGCAGAGGTCACGCCGACAACGCCGGCTCCGAGGATAGTGACGTTCATGATCGTCTCACTTGTCAAAGGCTGATGTGGAATCGATTGTCGGGCTCATGCCCGGCTGAATGTAGCTGCGGCGGTAACGGCGACCGAGGCCGGTCAGAATCTCATAGGCAATCGTGCCCGCATCCTCGGCGATGTCTTCCAGTGTCTGATCCGGCCCGATCATCTGCACGAGGCTGCCCTGCGTCAATGTTCCCTCGGGCAGGGCGGATATATCGAGAATGATGCTGTCCATCGAAACGCGCCCGGCAATTGGCAGGCGCACGCCATTGTACCACGCGGCGCCGCGATTGCTGAGCGAACGCGGCAAGCCATCGGCATAACCGGCAGCGATGGTCGCAAGCCGTGTCGTACCGCTCGCCGTAAAAGATCCGCCGTAACCGACCAGCGAGCCGGCGGGAACAGTACGGGTCTGGATGACGGCGAGGTCGAGATGGACGACCGGCTTCATCGGGTTGGGGCCGGCAGCGGAAGGCGCACCGCCATAAAGCGCGATGCCGGGGCGCAGCAAAGCATTATGATAGTCATTGCCGAGAAAAATGCCGCCCGAATTGGAAAAGCAAACCAGTGTATCAGGAAAGGCGGTGGCGGCCTTGCGCATCACGGCGAGCTGCGCGGCATTGGAAGCATGATCCGGCTCGTCGGCACAGGCGAGATGGCTCATGACGAAGGCTGTATCAATTCCATCGAGCAGCTGCGGCTGGGCGGAGAGGATTTCTAGCTCTTCGGGGGAGAGCCCAAGGCGGCACATGCCGGTATCGATCTGCACGGCGGCGCTGAGCGTCTTGCCAAGCTTTCTGGCATGGTCCGACCATTGGGCGATCTGTTCCAGCGAATTCAAAACCGGGGTGATGGCCATGGCGGCGCAGGAGGTTTCGTTGCCGGGCTGCAAACCATTGAGGACGAAAATCCGCGCCTCTGCCGAAAGCCGGAGCCTGAGTGCCAGCGCCTCGTCGATATGGGCGACAAAGAAATTGCGGCAACCCGCCTCGAACAAGGTCTGCGAGACGATATCCGCGCCGAGGCCATAGGCATCGGCCTTCACGACGGCGGCCGTCTGCGATGCCGGTGCCATCGCCGCAAGGGTCAGATAGTTATCGCGCAATGCGCCCAGATCGATGGTTAGATGGCCGCTTGCACCACCGGCGGCCTGCTGGCGGCTGATCTGCATGTCCATGGTCGTTCACCCTCATTTTTATCCTCTGAGGGTATTGCAACGATTATCGAATTTCTTGGCGATTATTCGAAGAAAATACGATAGAATATGCAATCACGCAATTTTCGTTGATAAATTGGAATTTTCTATGTCGTCCCTCGATGCGACCGACCGCCACATCATCCGCCTCCTTCGGCTGAATGCCCGCATCAGCAACGCCAAGCTTGCCGCCGAGGTCGGGCTTTCGCCGTCGGCGTGTTTACGCCGCGTCGATATTCTCGAGCGGGAAGGAATTATTCGCGGTTATACCGCCCTGACCAGCGGCCTTGCCGGCGGCGAGGTGATTTCGGTCATCGTACAGATCACGCTCGACCGGCAAACGGAGGATTTCCTCAACCGTTTCGAGAATGCGGTACGACGTTATCCGGAAATCCGCGAATGTTATCTGATGACCGGCGGTTCGGATTATTTCCTGCGTTGCGAGGCGGAAAGTGCGGGGGATTTCGAGCGGATTCACAAGGAGATCCTGTCGAAACTGCCGGGGGTTTCGCGCATTCATTCGAGTTTTGCGATCCGGAATGTGCTGGCGACGCCGAAGGCGCGGTGATGGGGCGGAGTGTGCGGCTCCCCCCCCTCCGTCCTGCCGGACATCTCCCCCTCAAGGGGGAGATCGACAAGCGGCTTGCTCACGGTGTCAATACCCCACACTCAACGTATCCATGTCACCCCCACCACCGATAAAAATGATGCACCGGCCCCCGCCCGGACCCGACGGCAAGCCCCCTGCCAGCATCGAGCGCGCCGTTCAGATAATCCTTCGCAAGCCCGACCGCCTCCCGCAATTCATGTCCCATCGCAAGATGCGCCGTAATGGCGGCCGCGAGCGTACAGCCGGTGCCGTGGTCGTTTTTCGTGTCCACCCTTGGTGCAAAAAGCGCCCGCATGGTACCATCCGCGAACAGATAATCCGTGCTCTCAGGTCCATCGCCATGCCCGCCCTTGATAAGCACCGCCGTCGCGCCGGTTTTCAGGATCAGCTCGGCCTGGCGGGTAATCTCCTGCTCCGTTTCCGCAATCCGGGTTCCGGCCAGCAGCGCCGCTTCGGGTAGGTTCGGTGTGACGATGGTGGCGAGCGGTAAAAGCTCGCGCTGCAACGTCTCGATGGCATCTTCCTGCAGCAGCCGGTCGCCCGAAGTCGCCACCATGACGGGATCAAGCACCACCGGCTGTGACTGCTGCCGAAGCCGTTCAGCAATGGCCGCGATGGTTTCGATCCGCGAGACCATGCCGATTTTGACAGCGTTGACGTCGAGATCGGAAAAAACAGCATCCATCTGCGCGACGATGGTGGCAACGGAGATATCCTCAACAGCCGTCACACCGCGTGTATTCTGGGCGGTAATGGCCGTGATGACACTTGCGGCGTAGGCGCCCAAAGCGGAGAAGGTCTTGATGTCGGCCTGGATGCCCGCGCCGCCGCCGCTATCGGAACCGGCGACGGTCAATGCGATGGATGTCATGGCTGTCTCGCTTTCAGTGCGGCGTCAATTGTTGAACGGAAGTCGCGCGCTGCACTCGCAATATCGGCCGCGCGAAAAATGGCGGAAATGACTGCAACACCATCCGCCCCCGCGTCAATGACGGCCGGTACACGCGCAAGATCGATGCCGGCGATCGCACCGACAGGCATTTCAGGCCGCGACTCCCTCAAAAACGCGCGCAGCGTCGAAAAACCATCGACGCCCACCGGCTTGTCAGGATTGACTTTGGAGACTGTTTCAAACACGCCACCAATGCACGCGTAATCGACTGGCATGGAAGCCGCCCGTTCGGCGTCGGCGCGGTTCTTGACGGTGAGGCCAATGATCGCCCTTTCCCCTAGGATGCGTCGTGCAGTCTGCGCATCCATATCGTCTGCGCCGAGATGAACCCCATCTGCGCCGGAGGCGAGCGCGACATCCACCCGATCGTTTATGACCAGAGGCACACCTGTACCGGCAATAGCCGCTTGAATGGCGCGGGCATTGTCGATCATGTCCCGGGTCGAACCATGCTTGTCGCGATATTGCAAAATCGTTGCCCCATTGAGTGCTCCCGCCAGAGCAAGCTCCGGCAAAGGCGCAACATCGCCGAGGCTTGCGTCGACCAGCGCGTTTAGACGGTAATCAACCTTGTGCATTCTCTATCCTCGCGTGGTTGATGATGGCGTCACCGGAAATCTCGGAAAGCGCATCCAGAAAAGCCGGTTCGAAAGTGCCTGGGCCGCGCGCCTGTTTGGCGGCGAGTTCGGCGCAGACGCCTGTCACGGCAAGGGCAGAAGCCGCCGCCGTCAGCGCGTCTTTCTCCACCGCCATGAAGGCGGCGATGACACCGCCCGAGAGGCAACCCGTACCGGTGACCTTTGCCATCCAGGGATGGCCGTTGACGATCCTCACGCTGCGCGTTGCATCGCCAAGATGATCCACAGGACCGGTCTCGATCCTGACGACGTTGGGGACGTCGCCGATCAGGGTCATTTCGGCGTGATTACCGCGTACAACGGTAGGGGAAAGCGCAATGAGTTCGCGCGCGAACGCCAGCCGCGACGGTGAATAGTCGACATGCACGGGGTCGACGATCCACGGCTTGCCAGATGCATTTGCGATTTCGATCGCGACGCGAATGACCTTACGTCGCTCCGAGTCCAGCGTGCCGAGGTTGACGGTCAACGCATCCGCCCTGGCAACGAAGCTTTCGATTTCCTCCAGTGACGTCGTCATGGAGGGAATGCCGCCGACGACGGTGATGCCGTCGGCGGTGAATTTTTGCACCACGGTATTCATCAGGCAATGGACGCGTGGGCGCGTCTGCCGCACGCGGTCCAGAATTTCGGCGGCCTTTGCCGCTGTCGGGAAATCGCCGCTCATGGCTGTTGCAACTCCACGGCAATATCCTCCGCTGCGGGGGCCTGCTTGATCAGCTGCATCTCCTGCATGAAGGCGCCGAAACGGGTGTATCGGGCGCGGTCGAGTGCCGCCGGGCGCTTGGCAAAACGCGGCAGCGTGTCGAAGAAGGCCTGCTTGTTCAGCGCGTCATCAAGGTTCGGATAGGCCTTGATGAAGAGTTGCCAGGCCTCCTGCGGATGGTTGGTAATGTAGATCGCGGCCTGTTCGACAGCGGAAAGAAAACGTGGCAGGCGGCTGTCCGTGGTCAGTTCGCGATGAGTGACGAAGATCAGCTCGTCATAGGCAGGCACCCCGTTTTCTTCGGGAAAGAAAGATCGTCCTTCATGGCCCTCAAGCTTCATCTGCGTCAGTTCGAAATTGCGGAAACCGCCAAGCGTGGCGTCCACCTTGCCGGCGATCAGCGACGGCGAGAGTGAGAAATTGACATTGACGAGTTCGACATCGTCCTTCGTCAACCCGTCTTTCTCCAGCATGCGCTTCAGCATCGCATCCTCGAACCCGGAAACGGAAAAACCGACCTTTTTGCCTTTCAGGTCCTTCAGGCTCTTGATCGGCCCATCGGCGAGAACCGTAACGGTGTTGAGCGGTGTTTCCACCAGCGTGCCGAAACGGACGAGTGGCAGGCCAGCTTCGTGGTCGAGATAAAGGTTTGGCTGGTAATGTACGCCGATATCGGCCTGTTTCGCCGAGACGAGGCGCGGCACTGCGGAGGGATCGGCTGGCGGCACCAGTTCCACTTCCAGCCCGGCCTCGGTGAACAGGCCGCGTTCCCTGGCTATCACCATCGGGGCATGATCAGGATTCACGAACCATTCAAGCAACACAGTCAGCTTGTCGGCGGCCTCAGATTGCATGGGCGCAAGGACGCTTGCCGCGGCGATGGCGAGGGAAAGAAGCGTTCGTTTCATGGTGCCGACAGTCTCCGTAAATATCTGAAAGGAATGTTGTGTTCTGTTTCTTTGGCCCAGGGCGCGAGATTGTCTGTCGTCCGATCCACGATCAGCCGGAGCAGCACGGCCATGACGGCCAGAATGGCCATGGCGGCGAACATGGTATCAGTCTGCATCCGGGCATTGGACTGGATCATCACGAAACCAAGCCCGGCCGATGAGCCTACCCATTCGTCGATGACGGCGCCGAGTGGGGCGAGCGGCGCCGCCACCCTCAAGCCCGAAATCAGCGAGGGAAGCGCCAGCGGCACGCGCAGCCGGGTGAGGATTTGCCAATGGCTCGCCTGTGTCAGCGATGCGGCGTCGAGAATGGCGCGGTCCGTGCGGTTGAGGCCATCGGTGAAAGCCGAAGCGACGGGAAAGAAGATGATGATCGCCGTCATAACCACTTTCGAAGCCATGCCGAAGCCGAACCAGAGGACGAGGATGGGGGCGAGCACGAAGACCGGAAAGGCCTGCAACACCAGGACCATGGGCCAGACGAAGCGGCCGAAGCGCGGGGTGGCGGCAATCGTGAAGGCGACGAGGACACCGGCGGTAACGCCTGCCGCAAGCCCGAGCGCCATTTCACCAAGCGTCACCGTGGCCTGACCGAACAGGAAGCCCGGCTGGCGCCAAAAGGCGGCGGCGACATCGGCGGGCGGTGGCAGAATATAACGCGGCGGCGCAAGCAGCCATGTTCCCGCCTGCCAGAGAAGCAGCAGAAGACCGACACCATTCAGTGCATGGGTGGGACGCATGAGCCGGGCCTCAGACGCAAACGCACCATGTGCGAAGAGAGGGAGTGTTCAGCGTCATCGTCGTCTCCAGATGTGACGATCACATAGATCAAGCATAGCGGAGAAGAGAATGGGCAGCCCCTTGAAGGCGCGACAGTTCCGTTCCTACGCCGGCATGACCCGGATCAGGTTCAAGGGTCCGGCTCGTCGCCATCTCAGCACCGTCAGGTGCTCCCCTCGGAAGAGCTTGTTTTGTAAGACATGATCTAAAAATGTCAACGGCTCCGCCGACAGATCATGGGTCTTCTATATATTACTTAAATATAGTTATTAGTAATATCGGATTTATTGGTAATTAGTTATATAGATAAACTATATCGCAACGACACTGAAATAAACCTCATCCGAATTCTGATAATTCGGAGCTGATCTTGAAAAACATCTGGCGGGACAAGTCTGGAAACTTTGCGATTCTGAGTGCTCTGCTGATCATACCGATCATCGGATCCGCCGGCGTTGCGCTGGATGTCGTTCGAGCCATGAGCGTGAAATCCGATCTTCAGATGGCAGCGGATTCTGCGGCTCTGGCCGTGGTTGCGGAAAGTTCAGCCAGTGCCGAGGCTGCACGGCGAATGGCCAGGAACGGCGTCATTTCGGTTGGAAAGGAAGAGGCTGAAGCTTTTTTTCACAGCAATCAGCGGGGGAACCCGGAATATCGCCTATTGGCGCTCGATATACAGGTGAAGAAAAATAACACCGTGATCGAATCGTCAGTGAGTTTTAAGGCTTCGCTCAATACAACTCTCTCCAGAGTCCTGGGAAAGGACTTCCTGACTGTCTCCGGACACGCAACTGCCAAATATGAGACGGAAACCTATACCGACTTCTATCTGCTGCTCGACAACTCGCCTTCCATGGGCGTCGGCGCAACGCCCGCCGATGTGGCCACGATGAAAGCCGCCCTCGGTTGTCAGTTCGCCTGCCATGTCACGTTGGCAGACGGGTCCTCCAATCCCGACAGCAGCTATTTCCGGCTCAAAAACAAGGATCCGGGAGCCAAGGGTTACATCAACGCGACGACGCGCATCGACGTCGTCGCAAAGGCGACCGCGAGTTTGATGGACACGGCTCAGGAAACGCGCAAAAAAAGAGATCAGTATCGCATCGCAGTTTATACGTTCGGAAAGACGGCAGACGATGCTTTTCCAGGTAAAGACCTCCAGGAAGTTGTGTCGCGGACGTCGGATTTGAAGGCAGCCAAAAAAAAGGTCGCCGAAATTGAACTGATGTCAGTTCCTAAACATGGATACAATTTCGATCAGCATACCAACTTCGACCGTGCGCTGACGAAGATCATACCGAAGATGGGAGAATCGGGGAACGGTGCCAGTTCTGCTACCCCTGAAAAAATCCTGTTCTTCGTGTCGGATGGTGTCGCGGATAGCCAAAAGCCTGACAAATGCACCAAGAAAGTGGTGCCGAATGGACGCTGCCAGGAGCCCATCGACACGAAGCTTTGCGACGACCTCAAGAAAGAAGGCTTCCGTATTGCCGTGCTTTACACCACTTACTTGCCGCTACCTGACAATGGCTGGTACAAGCTCTGGATACAGCCCTTCGAAAACGAAATTAGCTCCCGCATGCAAGCCTGTGCCTCCCCTGGCCTGTTTTTCGAGGTCAGCCCCTCGCAGGGTATCAGCGACGCCATGTCGGCGCTTTTTAAGAAGGCGATCAGCTCGCCACGCCTGACCGGGTGATGACCAGCATAGCGGAAGGCTTATCGGATCGACATTTAGTTATTTAGGAAATTAGATTTATCGAAAATTAGTTATCCTTCGAAACTGCCTTTCAACGGTCTTTTTCTAAGTTCTGTCTCCAAACGCTGTGGGGGCAAACTTGAAAAATATCTGGCAGGACAGATCAGGGAATTTCGGAATTCTAACTGCTTTGCTTTTGGTGCCGCTCATCGGTACTGCCGGCGTTGCGCTGGATGTAACGCACAGCATGACCGTAAAATCCGACCTGCAGAGGGCGGCGGATGCGGCGGCTCTGGCGGTGGTCTCCGATAGCTCGTCAAGCGTTCACAAGGCAAAGGAGATGTCCGCAGATGGCGTCATTACGCTTGGCGGCGACGAAGGCGCCGCATTTTTCAGAAGCAATGAGCGAGCCAATCCCGATTACTCGCTTTTGTCTCTCGATATAGAGGTGACAAAAAGCGGTAATGCGATTGTGTCTTCCGTCAACTTCAAGGCCTCTGTCGATACCACGCTTTCCAAGATACTGGGAAAAGATCTCTTCACGGTTTCTGGCTCTGCCACCGCCAAATATGAAACGGAAACCTTCAGCGATTTTTACGTGCTTTTGGACAACACGCCGTCCATGGGGGTGGGTGCGACCCCGACCGATGTTGCCACCATGGTCGCAAATACGAGTGACAAATGCGCTTTCGCCTGTCACATCGTGAAGGACGGTGTGGTGGATACCAACAGCTATTACTACAAGGCAAAACGTCTCGGCGTGACCACGCGCATCAATGTGGTCGCAAAGGCGACAGCGAGCCTTATGGATACGGCGAAGTCCATGCGCAAAAGCAGCAATCAATATCGTATGGCGGTCTATTCCTTTGGAGAAAAAGCCGAAGATACGAAGCTACTTGAAGTCGTGCCGCTGACATCGGATCTGGCGACGGCGAAGAAAAAAGCCGCCGAAGTTGACCTGATGTCTATCCCCAAGCAGGGATTCAACAACGACCAGCAGACGGATTTCGACCGGGCCCTGACCCAGATCGGGGACAAGATCGGTAACTCCGGCACAGGCGCGAGTTCGGCGAGTCCGGAGAAGATCGTCTTCTTCGTGACCGATGGCGTGGGCGATAGTTACAAGCCCTCGACCTGCACCAAAAAAACGACGAGCGGTCGCTGTCAGGAACCGATCGACCTCAAATATTGCACGAAGCTGAAAGAAAAGGGTTTTCGCATTGCCGTGCTCTACACCACCTATTTGCCGCTGCCGACCAACGACTGGTATAATAGCTGGATTAAGCCGTTTCAGTCGGAAATCGGCACACGCATGCAGCAATGCGCTTCGCCTGGCCTGTTCTTCGAGGTCAGCCCGTCGCAGGGTATCAGCGACGCGATGACCGCGCTTTTCAAGAAGGCCATCACATCACCCCGCCTGACGGGGTGACGCAACGGGCAAAGCCTTTAGTCGATGGTGCGAAGCCGTTCAAATAGCTGACGGTGATTGCTATCGGCGCGATAGAATACCGCGGGCTCGCCAAGTGGCGCTTCGACGGATATCTCCCGTCCGCCCAGATAATGCGCGCCGCTCCAGAGATGCACCCATTCGCCGTCACCCGGAAGGTAGAGCGAGCGTTGCGTTTCGCCCGCCTTCCAGACCGGTGCGACCAGCATGTCCTCGCCATAGAGATAGCAGTCCTGAATGGCATAGGTCTGCAACTCGTTCTCGTAATGCAGGAAAAGCGGCCGCTGCACCGGCAGGCCCGTCTTTGCCGCTTCGGCGGAAAGCGATTTCAGATAGGGAGCGAGCGCGACATAGATCGCGCTCATGCGGGCGAAATGGGAAAGAACCGCTTCATCCTGATCGATCTGCAGGTTGTCGCGCGGTCTGTTGCCCTCGTGGGTGCGCATGACCGGGGTGAAGGCGGCCATCTCCGTCCAGCGCATGATGAGTTCCGCCGTCCGCACATTGCCGAAAAGGCTGGTGTAGCCGCCAATATCGGAGTGGTGGTAGGCGTTGCCCATGAGCCCGGATGAGAGCGCGCCGCAGATGACGGTGACAAGGCCGTCGTGACGGGAGAAATCGACCGACTGGTCGCCGCCCCAGATGAGCGGGCAATGGGCCTGCACGCCGGTGAAGCCTGCGCGCATGAAGAACAGGGCTTCGCCGGTCTTGCCGCGGCTTTCCACGGCTTTCGCATTGACCTCGGCCCAGAGCGTGGGCCAGGCATTGTGCATCAGCTTGGCGTCGACGCCGTTCGCAAGCTTGATATCGATCGGCAGATATTCGCCGAAATCGGCCATCCAGCCCGAGAGGCCAAAATCCAGCATATTCTTGCCGATGATCGCCTCGGCAAACCAGTCAGCGGCAGCCGGGTTGGTGAAGTCAACCACGCCGCAATCGAACTCGCCAAAATCCACCAGCGCCGTTTTGCCCTCGGCGTCGGTGGCGAAATAACCGGCCGCTTCAGCGATCGGGAAGAGCGGGCCGTCGACGCAAAGATAGGGGTTCACATAGCCGAGGAACCGGACGCCCTGATCCGCAAGCTCGGCGATTTTCTGACGCAGATGCGGGTAACGGGTTTCGTTTGCCTGCCAGTCCCAGAACAACCGCGCGCCGAAGGATGTCTGGCGAAGTCCCACCCAGTCCTCGCACCAGAGGCCTGAAACCTTCGTTCCGGCAGCGCGGATTTTTTCCAGTCTGGCGAAAGAGTTGACGCCATCCTTTAAACCGATGATCGCGCCATTGTAGATCCAATCAGGCAATTCGGGCTGCCGCCCGAACCGCAGCGACAGGGCTGAGACAATGTCTGTAAACCGGTCACCGGCGAAAAGCTCGATTCTTTCGGGGATGGCCCAGATCTCGATCTCGTGGAAATCGCCATTGCGGAAATCGAAAACGGAATAGGCGCTCGTTTCTACGTGCAGGGCATATTTGCGCGAAGAGAGGTAGGTGGGCTGCGGATAGTTGGTGTTGTAATAATCGCCGCCGGCCCTGCCGCTGACGTCGGATTTGAAGGTGATTTCGGTCGTCTTGTCCCGGCCGACGCCCGGTTCTGAGGTCCAGAGCGGGAAACGGCGGCCGCGCATGTCGAAATAGGACATCTGTTCGCCTCCGCCCCAGACGTGCTCATCCGATTCAGCAACGACACGCAGCCAGAGGCGGTTGATAGTGTCGTCCAGCGCTGTCATGCGAATTGCATGACCGTCCAGTGTCAGGCGCAGGCGCGGCACCTGACCCTTCTCAGATGAGAGCGTTACTGCGCCGTCGCTGACTTCGGCATACCGCAGGGCAGTCCTTTCGATGACGTAGTCTTCGATATCGAAATTTCCGCGGTACATCTCCATCCGCTCCTTGCCCAAACCGGCAAAGAAGGCGGGCTTATCGGGCGAATGGGACAGGATGGCGCGGTTGCCGATTGAGAGCGCAAAGCCGGCTCTCGTCTTTTCAAAATGCATGACTTTGCCCTTGGCCATCAAGGCCATCGAATGGATGCGGTGGCCGATATCAAGCTTCAATTCTGGCGCATCGGCTCTTCCGAATTTGCCAGCTTTGAAAGCCGATGCCTTGGGTTCGCGCCCCGCCTGCCTCTGATATACTAACCATCATGGAGGGGAAATCAATAGTGTATCAATTTCTATTTCCTACGAAGCGGGAGTCGATCAAGGTCCTGATTGCATTGAAGTCATGCGGATCCTGTTGTGCATATCGCTCTCCTTGGCCAGTGCAAAGCGCGCGCGATTTCAAGGTCTTCAGCGTATGCGCGAAACGTATTGTGCAATGGTGTGGTCGAACCAGGTCCATGAGACCTCAGCGACGGCCCCATCCTGCGCGTGGCTAAGGCGCAGAACGCGAGGCACAGACGCGCCGGCTTTCTGGCCGAAAATGCCCGGCGCCCAATCCGGCACGCTGCCGAGATCGATGCGATCCTCCGCCTTCGATATCCAGAGATTGAGGCGTGTGCGGTAATAGAGGTAGAGGGATTCCGACAGGTTTTCGGTGGCGATGGTGTCGACGTAGGAGCCGTCGAGCCAGATTTCCTCGAGCGCTGCCGGTTTGCCGGCGATGCGCCGCAGGCGGCGAATACGGTGCCCCTCGTTGGAGGTTCCGAAGGAGGGCAGGGCGGAAGGTTTGGGTAGCCTCGCAGCACTGAGGACCTCCGCCGTCGGCAGACCGCCGCCTTCGACGAGTTCCAGCCGGAAAAAAGCGTAGACGCTCTGCGGATCACTGATGGCGCGAATGTAATTGCCGGACCCCTGTATGCGCTCCAGGAGGCCCCGTTCCTGCAATTCGGCAAGGGCTTTGCGCAAAGTGCCAACTGCGATGCCGAGATTGAGCGCCATATCCCGCTCCGGTGCGAGTTTCTCGCCGTCCATCAACCGGCCGGCTGCCACCTCACGCACCAGCATTTCGGCGATCTGGATATACATTGGCAGACTGCCGCCAGCGCGTTTCATATGCTGTTTCCCTTGCCCCAAAACAAAAATTGATACATCATTGATTTACATATTTCTTGATGCTATGCAAGAGAAACGAGAGCAGCCCTGAGGAGGAATTGCGTGACTGTCGTGCCCGTTACATCTGCTCATCTTGATGCTGCCGAGGTCTCCTGGTTTTCCGCTTTATGTTCCGATGATTACGCCTATCTTGGCGTACCGGATGGAAGTCTGCGCTCCAGCTTCGAGCATTGCTCCGATATCGTCAAGAAAGCCGAGGAGCTGGGCTTCCGCAACATTCTCTGCCCTTCGTCCTATCAGGTTGGGCAGGATACGCTGAGCTTCGTCGCCGGTTGTGCGCCGATCAGCGGCCGCATCAATTTCCTTGCCGCGATCCGCTGCGGTGAAATGCAGCCGATCATGCTCGCGCGCACCGTTGCAACGCTCGACCACATGCTGAAGGGCCGCCTGACGCTGAATGTCATCAGCTCGGATTTTCCGGGAGAAGTCGCCGACAGCGCCTTCCGTTACAAGCGCAGCCACGAGGTCGTCGAGATTTTGCGGCAGGCCTGGACGCGCGACACCATCGACCACGATGGCGAGATTTACCAGTTCAAGGGCGTATCGACCGAACCGGCGAAACCCTACCAGCAGAACGGCGGCCCCCTTCTTTATTTCGGTGGTTACTCTCCGGACGCGCTTGAACTTTGTGGCGCGCAGTGCGACGTCTATCTGATGTGGCCTGAAACAAAGGACCAGCTGGCGGACCGCATGCGCGCCGTCAATGAGCGCGCTGCCGCCCATGGTCGTACGCTGGATTACGGCCTGCGTGTGCACATGATCGTGCGGGATACCGAACAGGAAGCCCGCGAATACGCCGAACACCTGGTCTCAAGGCTCGACGATGAGTACGGTCAGTTGATCCGCAACCGCGCCCATGACAGCGGTTCACTCGGCGTTTCGCATCAGGCGCGGGCCCGCGAACTCGCTGACAAGTTTGGTTATGTCGAACCCAATCTGTGGACCGGCATCGGCCGGGCGCGCTCGGGCTGCGGCGCAGCGCTGGTCGGCTCGACGGATCAGGTTCTTTCGGCGCTGGAGGACTACCAGAAGATGGGTATCCGCGCCTTCATCCTGTCCGGTTATCCGCATCTCGACGAGGCGGAACATTTCGGCACCAAGGTGTTGCCGCAGATGAAAACCTGCTCCCTGCCACACGCCTACGGCCGGGTGCCTTCTGAAACGCCAGCGACGCCGCTCGGCAACGGGGAACGCCACTGATGGAACGTATTGCTCTTTCTGACACGCTTGAACTCAGCCGCATCGTTTACGGGATGTGGCGCATTGGTGACGACGCAGACACCTCCCCGACGCATGTCCAGGCGAAGATCGAGGCCTGCCTCGCGCAGGGCATCACAACCATGGATCAGGCCGATATCTATGGCGGATACACGGCAGAAGCCATTCTTGGCGCCGGATTGAAAGCCGCGCCAGGGTTGCGCGACAAAATCGAAATCGTCACCAAATGCGGCATCGTCGCGCCGGCCGGCCGCCATGCCGCTGCCCGAGTCAAGCATTACGACACCACCGCAGGCCACATGAATGCGTCGGTCGAGGCGTCGCTGCGTGACATGGGGACTGACCATGTCGATCTGCTGCTCATTCACCGCCCCGACCCGCTGATCGACGCGGAAGAAACTGGCAAGGCACTGGATGCGCTCATCGCCTCCGGCAAGGTCAAGGCGGTGGGCGTGTCCAACTTCCGCCCATGGGATTTCTCGCTTTTGCAATCGGCCATGAGCAATCGGCTGGTGACGAACCAGATCGAGATGAGCCTTCTTGCCACCGATACCCTCACAAATGGCGATCTCGCCTACCTTCAGGAAAGACGCATATCGCCCATGGCCTGGTCGCCGCTCGGCGGCGGATCGCTCTTCTCCGGCGCGCATGGCGGCACCATGGCTGCCTTGCAGCGTATCGGCGAGGAGCAGGGTGTCGACGCGACCGCGGTCGCAATTGCCTGGCTGCTGCGCCATCCGGCCAAGATCGTGCCGGTTCTCGGCACGAATAATCTCGAACGGATCAGAGCGGCGGCCGATGCGCTTCGCGTGACAATGGATCGCCAGACGTGGTTTGAACTCTACACGCTTGCGATTGGCAAAGAGGTGCCGTGATGACAGTGGCGGAAGCAATCAAGAGGCAGGATGAGCATGTATTCGTCCCCGGCGGCGAAAACAGCCGCAGCTTTCGCAATGCGCTCGGCGCTTTCACGACGGGTGTGACTGTCGTGACCGCAACCACACCTGAGGGTCCAATTGGCATGACGGTCAACAGCTTTGCGTCCGTGTCGCTTGATCCGCCTCTTGTGCTATGGTCGCCGGCTAAAAGTTCGTCGCGTTATTCAGCCTTCAATGGCGCGACGCATTTCGCGATCCATGTGCTGAGCGCTGATCAGGATGTGTTGAGCGCACGCTTTACCCGCAACGGACGCGCCTTTGACGATCTGGACTGGGAACTGAACGACGAAGGCGTGCCGGTCATCCCCGGAACGCTTGCGCGTTTCGAATGCTGCAAGGCTGCTGCCCATGATGCGGGCGACCACACGATCATCGTCGGCGAAGTGCTTCGCGCGGCCCATCGCGATGGCGATCCGCTGTGCTTTTCGGGTGGGGCCTTCGGGAGATTTGCCCGTCAGTAAACCTGCGATGTCGCCAGCGTTTCACGCAAGATATCAGCTGCAGTCGCCCGCATTTCCCGGCACTGATCCAGGTGTTCAAAGTAAAACCCTGTCGTCGTGACGTTATAGCTGGCGCTCACTTTCCAAAATGGCTTAATGCACCTGGTTCGGTGAAGAAATGATTCGCCGAATCATGGATGTCGTTCGGCGCTCATTAGGGAAGATTGAATGTCCGGTTGTTTCTGCCTCTTTTTGGAAAGGGAAACCTCTCCGGAAAGTCTTGCGTGCAGAAAAGCTGCCGGCCGCCATTCAGCGTTCGGTACAGGCTGGTTTTTGTCGATCCTGCTTTCCGTTAGCCCTGGTCAGAGTGCCTGGGCGGAAACCCTGAACTGGAACGGCGTTCCGGGCGGCGATTGGTCTACCTCGACGAACTGGGCACCCTCAGCCCGGGTGCCCGATGCCGGCGATGACGTGTTGATCAACGGCGATGGCCCGGTCCTCGCGACCAGCACATCTGCCATGGCCAATTCCGTCACGGTCGGACAAGTTTCGTCCGGTACTTTGGTTATCAATGGGAGCCTGTTTTCAAATTCGCTCAGCGTTGGGGTCGGCGCGGGAATTGGCGGCACCGTCACGTTCTCGGGCGCGACCCTTCAAAACCAGGGTCTCTTATCGGTCGGAGGTAACGGCGTCGGTACCCTCTCCCTTTTACACGGTAGCGCGACCTCGACCGGCACCGTCTACATCGGCGAAGGGGCAACAGGGAACGGCTCCCTGACAATCGACAACTCGTCCACTCTTGTTACAGCAGGCACGATCTTTGTGGGATACGGTGCCAGCGCCGCGCCATCCGGCAGCGGCGGGAGGGGCGACCTGAAAATTCTTGCCGGAAGCACGGTAGATAGCGGCAGGGCCGTTCTGGGCGAGGGGGCAGGAACGGAAGGTGACGCGCTTATATCGGGCGCCGGCAGCCGCTGGACGGTTGCGGCCGGCACCGTCATCGGCAATGCCGGTGTCAGCACACTGACGGTGACGGGAGGCGGAAAACTCCTCAGCGAAACCACGACTGTCATTGCCAATCTTTCCTCCGCGTCGGAAAGCCAAGTCACCCTTAGCAGGCTTGGCTCGGCATTGGAAACCGGTCAGTTGGTCGTCGGAAACGAGGGCAGTGCGCACCTTACTGTTGAGGCAGCGGCATCAGCGACCAGCGACAGCGCCATCATCGGACGCCACTCCGCCTCCGTTGCGAGCGTGGCCGGCGACGGGTCTACATGGGTCACGGGCGATCTTCAGGTCGGTGGCGATGTCGCCGATCCCGGTGGGGCTTCCGGCAACGGAACCTTGAATGTGACCGCCGGTGGCAAGGTTGAGAGCGCCGCCGCCCGGCTCGGCGCTGTTGCCGGGGCGACCGGGGCAGCCAGCATCGATGGCGAGGGATCGGCCTTAACGGTCGGCAGTGGCGGACTTGCGATCGGCGATGCCGGCACCGGGTCCCTGACCGTAACGGGTGGCGGCATCGTCAGCAGTCAAGCCGTCGTACTCGGCAATAGTTCCGCCAGTACGGGCTCCGCCCGGATTTCCGGCGCTGGCAGCACGTTGCGCAGCGCGGGCGACATCATCGTCGGTCGCGGTGGCAACGCTGTGATGTCGGTTGAAGCCGGGGGCACTGTCGAGAGTAGAAACGGTGTCGTCGCTGCCCTCAGCGGTTCGTCATCATCGGTCACCGTTACCGGCGGTGGCTCCAGCTGGACGATGACCGGCACCTTGATCGCCGGTTATCAGGGCACGGCTTCGGCCGAGGTTACAGCCAGCGCCGGCGGAAATATCCGGGCGGGGCAGGTGGTCCTGGGGGATCTCTCCGGCTCATCGGGAACGATGACCATCACAGGTGCCGGTTCGAATATAACGGCTTACGTCGATAGCGGCCTTGGAGCCTCCGGTCGCATGACGGTCGGACAATCCGGTTCCGGCAGTTTGATTGTGACGAATGGTGCGTCGCTCGATGCCCATCAGCTTTCCGTGGGATCTTCGGCGGGGTCTGATGGTGCCGTCCTCGTCAACGGCATCGGCTCGCGCGTCTCCGTTGGCGAAACCTTGGTCATCGGCTCTGCCGGGGACGGCAGCGTTGAAGTAACAGGCGGCGCAGCGCTCGCGGCGCCCACCATCCTCATTGCGTCCTCTGCTGGTTCGGCTGGCGTCTTGAATGTCGGCGCAGCTTCCGGACAAACGGCCCATTCGGCCGGTACCATCGATGCTCAGGCGATCAGCTTTGGAGCCGGCGCTGGCCGGATCGTTTTCAATCACTCGCAGACCGCCTACCTCGTCAAGGCCGATATTTCGGGAGCGGGCAGCGTTGTTGCGGAAAATGGCGTGACGACGCTCTCTGGAAACAACAGCTATTCCGGCGGCACCGCGATATCCGGCGGGACCTTGAAGGGAACCGCGGGAAGTTTTGGCTCCGGCGAGATCGCCAATGACGCGGCGCTCGTCGTGGATGGCGCCGGCAGGCTTTCGAATGCGATTCACGGCACGGGCAGCTTCGAAAAGACCGGTGCAGGCGACCTCGAACTCTCGGCCGTCAGCACTTATCTGGGTCCGACGACGGTCTCAGGCGGAAAACTGAGCGTCAATGGCTCGTTGGCGAGCGCGGTTTCAGTGGGCGACGGCGCGACGCTCGGCGGTACGGGTACTGTTGCCGGCCTTGCTATCGGTCCGGGCGGTACGCTGGCTCCGGGCAATCCGCTTGGTACGTTGACATCGACAGGCGACGCTACATTCGCCGCGGGCGGCAAATATGCGGTTGATATAGATACCGCCGGTAATTCCGGCAGGCTTGCGGTGAACGGTACCGTAACAATCGCCAACGACGTAACCCTCGTCGTCACGCCGCTGACGAACCGATCTGCTTTCAGTCTGAACACGCGCTACCGGATCCTCACTGCGACGGGAGGCATAACCGGCGCTTTCGCCCGCATCGATGAGAATTTTGCCTATCTGACCGCGACTGTCGCAAAGAGCGACGACACTGGCACCGCTTATCTGTCGTTCAGCCCGACATCGTCGGCCCCCGGATCTCTTGCCGCGCAAACCACCACAGCCAATGCCCGAGCAGCGGCCAACGCCGTTCAGGCCCTCGGAGAAAATGCAGCCCTGTATCAGTCCGCCATTTTCCTTCAGGGCGGTGAAACGCAACTGGCATTTTCGCAGCTTGCCGGAGAAATCCATCCGTCGGTTGCCATGACCCTGGTCAATCGCAGCAGCCAGACCCGGGACGTTATTCTTGATAGGCTGCGCCGCGCCTTCGACAGCATCGATGCACGGCCAATCATGCCCGTCGCTTATGCGAAGGACGACGGGAACTTCTTGTTCGAGGATGAAGGATCGCCGAGCTTCTGGACCAGCGGTTTCGGGTCGCGTGGACGTGTTGATGGCGATGGCAATGGCTCATCGGTTGATAGCAAGGGCGGCGGCATTCTCTTCGGACTTGATGGTGAGCTCGGGAAAAGTTGGCGCGCCGGTGTGGCGGGCGGTTACAGCCACGAGAGGATTGACCAGACGACATTTGCTGCTTCAGCAGAGGTCGACAGTTATTATGTGGCTGCTTATGCGGGCACAATGATCGGGCCTGCATCTCTGCGGTTTGGGGCGATCCATGCTTTTCAGGATATGGATACGCGCCGCTCGGTTTCTTTTTCGACACTCAGCGAAAACCTCTCCGCCAGCTATGGCGGCTCGACGTCGCAGGTCTTTGCCGAAGCGGCCTGGCGTTTCGATTTCGATCTGACCCATGTCGAGCCCTATGCCAACATCGCCTACGTAAACAGCCGTACCGACGCTTTTGGCGAAAAAGGCGGGATCGCCGCCGTGTCCTCAGCGTCGGCACGCTACGAACAGCTTTCCACGACGCTCGGTGCGCGCATCACAAGGGATGTCGCGCTGGAAGGCATGCTTGGCCGCGCAATGTTCGATCTCGCCTGGCGTCACAATTACGGCGACACTGCCATGGGCAGCAGCCTTTTCTACGACGGCGGCGAGGCGTTTTCGATCGCGAGCACGACAGGTTCGCGAGACGCAGCAATACTTAATCTGGGGCTAAGCTACGATCTCACGCCGTCCGCCACGTTGACATTCCGTTATGGTGCAGTTTTCGGCGCTGGCCTGCTGGATCAGTCCGCTGCCGCCGAACTTGGGGTTCGTTTCTGATGCGGTGTAAAAAGACGCGTTGCGCAAGTGCTATGGCTTTCACTTTGCTGTTGGTCGCATTTTCTCTCGACAGCGCAGCTGCACAGGAGACGTCGCAAGGCGCAGCATCCTTGCACGAGGCTCACGGAAGCTGGCAGCTTGCCTGTATTGCACCCGGAAATGACGATGGCCCCGAGAAAGCCTCTGGCGCGACGCAGGAGACGAAGCGGACCTGCGCGATGGCCCAGGTGCAATTGGAGGAGAAGACCCGCAAGCTCGTCGTTTCCGTGGAGTTCCGGCTCGCCGGTGAAGAAGCACCGGGGAAGCTTGCTGGCACGATGGTTCTGCCCTTTGGTCTGGCCGTCACCAAGCTCTTCTCCGTCAAATCGGGAAATATGCGCTTGCAGGAGGTGCAGGTCAGCACTTGCTTACCGGTTGGCTGCGTTGTTTCCTTCTCGCCCTTTGTCGAGCTGGTCTCGGCGCTGAAGGCGGAACAGACACTCACAATCGAAGCGCCCGATCTGCAGGGTCGCATTGTCTCGTTTCAGCTGCAGGGAAAAGGGTTTCCCCAGGCGTTGAAACGCCTTGAGGAAATGCGCTAGGCCGCTACGGAATCCGGCTCAGGTTTCGCGCCCTGTTCCTGCTGTTGCGCATGGGGCTCGACATTTTTCTTGCGGGAAAACAACCCTGACAGGAACCGGCCAAATCGGTCCATTTCCACGAAGATGACGGGCGTGATGAAAAGCGTCAGCAATTGCGAGACGATAAGACCACCGACCACCGCGATGCCAAGCGGTTGGCGCAGTTCCGAACTTGCGCCGGAGCCGAGTGCGATGGGCAGGGCCCCGAGAAGGGCGCAGAAGGTCGTCATCATGATCGGCCGGAAACGCCGGACGCAGGCTTCGTGAATGGCGGTTGCCGGCGCCTCGCCCTTTTCGCGTATGAGCTCCACTGCCACGTCGATCATCATGATCGCATTTTTCTTGACGATGCCGATCAGCATCAAGAGGCCGATCAGCGCAATGATCGAGAAATCCATGCCCATCACCTTAAGCGCTACCAATGCGCCGAAGGCAGCGGCCGGCAGGCCGGAGAGGATGGTCAGCGGGTGGATGAAGCTTTCATAGAGCACGCCCAGCACAACGTAGATCGTCAACACAGCTGCCAAAATGAGGATGCCGGTATTCCCTTGACTCTGCTGGAAGATCGCCGCCGTGCCGCCATAGCTGGTGAAGACGTCCTGCGGCAGACCGATGGTCGTTTTGATCTGGTCGATCCGGCTTGTGGCATCGGAAAGCGCGACCCCATCCGGTAGGTTGAAGGAGATGGTAGTGGAGACAAGCTGGCCCGTCTGGTTGATGGTGACAGGCGCCTGCGTGCGCGTGAGCGAAGCAAAGTTGGACAGCGGAACGAGGACGCCTGACTTGGCGGAGAGGATATTGATGTCGCTGAGAAAATCAGCGCTCCAGGGTTTGGAGCTGTCAAATTCGACGATGACATCGTAACTATCGCCAGTCGACTGGATTTGCGCTGCCGTATAACCGCCGAAAGACATTTCCAGCGTCTTGCGCAGCTGGTCATTGGTAATGCCGAAGGCGGCGGCTTTTTCTGAATCAACCGAAATGGTGGCTGCGATCGCGCCATTCTGGGCGTCGGATGTGACGGAAGTAAATGTATGGTCGCGGCGCATCGCCTCCATCAGCTTGTTCGACCACTCGGTCGTCGTGTCGGCGTTCAGGCCCTGAACCACGAGCTGATATTGACTTGCGGAGCTGCGTCCGCCGAAACGCAGGCTTTGCTGCGGATTGATGTAGGTGCGGATGCCTGCGACCTTCGATGTTGCCTGCCCGAGTTCCGCCAGCACCTGGCTCAGCGGAGCACGCTCTTCCTTGGGTTTCAGTTCCACGAACATCGACCCGTTGTTCAGCGGGTTGCGGGAATTACCGCCGACAATGGAAGTTACATGGACAACGGCCGGATTTTTCCGAATCTGGTCGGCGACCTGCGCCTGAAGATCACGCATCGCCGCATAGGAAATATCCTCGCGCGCCTGTGTCGAAACGGAAAGGCGGCCAATATCTTCCTGCGGGAAAAAGCTCGACGGCAGCGTTTCAAAGAGGAAGGCAGAGGCAGCGATGGACGCAAGAAAAGACGCAAGCACGATACCCCGGTGGGAAAGGCACCAGCTGACCGCGCGGCCATAGCCACGCAGCGTGCGTTCGAACCCGGCATCGAACCAGCGAATGATCGCCGGCGGTCTGGAAGTGTGGCCGGAGAGACGCGAGGCGAGCATGGGCGTCACCGTCAGTGAAACCAGCGCCGATGCCATGATCGCGAGCGTGACGACCATGCCGAATTCGTTGAAGAGCCTGCCAATCACACCGCCCATCAACAGGATGGGGATGAAAACGGCAACCAGCGAGACCGACATCGACAGGATAGTGCCGCTGACTTCCGCGGCACCCTGCAGCGCAGCCTCGCGCATCGGCAGGCCCTCCTCATGCAGCCGCAGAATGTTCTCCAGCATGACGATCGCGTCATCCACCACCAGCCCCACGGACAAAGTCAGGCCGAGCAGGGAGATGTTATCGATACTGTAGCCAAGCACATACATCATGCCGAAAGCCGTGATGAGCGACAGCGGCACCGCGAGGCCGGGAATAATGGTTGCGGTGAGGTGGCCGGTAAAGAGGTATATGACCGCAACTACAAGGCCAATGGTCAGAAACAGCGTAAACTGAACGTCGGAGATCGCATCCTTGATCGCTGTCGAAGCGTCGTTCATCACGTTGATATTCACAGAAGGCGGCAATTGCTGCCGCAGCGCGGGCAACTTCGCTTTGATCGCGTCGACAACCTCTACCGTGTTGGCGTCGGGCTGACGCTGCACGGCGAGAATGATCGCCTGGTCGCCATCGAACCAACTGCCGGCATTGGTGTTGTCGATGCTGTCAGTGACATTGGCGATATCGCCGAGGTGGATCCTTGCGCCGTTGGTGGTTGAAACGACCAGTGAGCGGAAGGCGTCGGCGTTGGTGCGCTGCGTATCAGCCTCGATCGTCAGCCGTTGATTATCATCCTGGAGCGCGCCGACAGGCACCTGATTGTTGGCCTGGGCAATGGCCGTTGTGACAGTGTCGACACCAAGGCCTCTTGCCTGAAGCTGCGCCGGATCGAGACCGATACGGACCGCATAGGTCTGCGCGCCATAAATACTGACCTGGGCAACGCCCGAGATGGTGGAGAGAAGCGGCGAGATGATGTTTTCGGCGATCTCATCCACCTTGCTGGTGGGCATTTCCTTGCTGTTGACGGCAAGCAGCAACACTGGCGCATCGGCCGGGTTCGTCTTGCGATAGCTCGGCGTCGTCGTCATGTTGCTCGGCAACTGCCGTTGTGCGCGTGAGATTGCGGCCTGAACATCGGCTGCGGCGGCGTCGATATCACGATTGAGGTCGAACTGAAGCACGATCGAGCTGTTGCCGAGCGTGTTGGTGGCGCTGATTTCGCTCACGCCTGGAATGGTCTCGAATTGTTTGACCAACGGCGTCGTCACCGATGTCGCCATGGTTTGTGGCGAAGCGCCGGACAGCGATGAAGAGACGTTGATCGTTGGAAAATCCACCTTCGGCAGGGCGGCGACCGGCAGCAGGCGGAAGCCCGCAAGCCCGGCGAGCACGAGGCCGATGGCAAGAAGCGTGGTGGCGACAGGGCGGTTGATGCAGAAACTTGGGATCATTGGCCGCCCACCTTGTCCTGCTGGATGTTGGAGGCCAGGTTACCGGCTGTGCCGCCCTTATCGGAAAACTGCTCGACTACAGTCTGACCATCGGCGAGTCCGGACTGTCCTTCGACGATCACGTGTTCGCCGCCATTGAGGCCGCTGGCTAAGGCGGTCGAATCTCCATTGGAGCGGGCGACCTCCACGGGGGTCATATGCGCATGGTGATCATTATCGACGGTATAAACGAAGTTGCCCTTCGGTCCCGGTCGCACGGCAACGGTCGGCACGACGATCATCTCGTCGTTTGAAATGAAGTGAGCCGTGACATTAACGGACTGGCCGGGCCACAAAAGGCCGCGATCATTCTTGAATTCCGCCTTGGCCAAGACCGTACCGGATGCCTGGTCGACCGTATTGTCGTAAAAACGCAGCGCGCCGGACATGGCCTCACCGCCGGTCGCGGCGGGATCGACATCGACAGCGGTATCCTTCGCGATGCCTTCACGCAATTGCGGCAGGTACCGCTGGGAAAGCCGGAAGCTTACCGAAATGGGATCATATTTGGTGATCGTCACAATATTGATGCCGGCGCTGAGATAGGCACCGGGACTAACCGTGATATCGCCCAGCCGGCCATCGAAGGGCGCGCGGATTTCCATATGCTCGAGCGTCACCTGATCCGATGCAAGCGTTGCCTTATCCGCGTCGATCTTTGCGCTGGCGCTCTCGCGGGCCGCTCTTGCCTGGTCCAGCACCTGTTGGGACTCGGCGCTTTGCTTGACGAGGTTAGCGGCACGCTGGAAAGCTGCCTCCGTCTGCTCAAGCGTGGCCTGATCGGCGGCAATATTGGCCTTGTCCTTGTCCACTGCGGCGCGTGCGATGCGATCGTCCATCTTGAGGATCAGATCGCCAGCTTTGATATGCTGGCCGTCCTTGGCTGCTATTTCGGTGACAAGGCCAGCTTGAAGAGGCGCAATATTGGTGATGTCGGCTGCGACTGCCCAACCGGTCGCTGTCGCATCCATCGGCAGTGTCGCCTTGCTGACGGCAATGGTGCTGACAGTCGGCGGTGCTCCGTTGCGCCGCCCGCCTTGTCTTTGCCCCTGCTGCCGGGCAGGCTGGCCGTTCTGGGTCGATTGCGCTGCGGTTTCCGCGCCGGTTGGCTGCGGCGTGACGGCAAACTGTTTGAAATAGGGGATTTTGTCGAGTGGCAGGCGATCCCTGAAATACCAGCCGCCGGCGGCTGCGATGGCAAGAACGCTAAGGGCGGTCCAGAAACGTTTCATCTGACGATTCCGCGAATGAGATTACATGTTTCCCGAACATGTGCGGCAAGCCTTGGGAGCAGCTTTCCTCCACAAGACACCCAATGCGCTGCAAAATCACCTTAAACTTTTGTAATGGCGCATATGGCTGCCGGGCAGCGTAAGCCTTGCTTCATAGGCAATGCAAAGGTTGGTCGTTCAGGACAGACCCCGCGAGTATCACTCGAATCTCCCCGTCTGGAGCCTCCAAACCCGTCCTAACCTTACAAGCCCGCTGCGGACCTTTGCTCTCCCGCGACCCCAATCCCGATCTTCGAGTGCTTTGTCGCACGCATTGTGATTGACAAGGCGTCTTATCGATATATTCTGTTATAAAGATGCATATAACATAATAATGGAACACATAAGAGCTGGGAGCTTGACCATGAGACGTAAACTTGCATTTCTCGCCACTGCCGCTTTGCTGCTTGCACCGGGTGTGTTGATGGCCCAAGAGAAGGGCGGCGTGATCAATGTCGCGACGATCGGCGAGCCGCCGACCCTCGATCCGATGGCGTCAACGGCCGATCTTGTCGGCATCGTCACGCAGCATATCTTCGAAACGCTCTACACCTTCGACAAGAGCTGGAAGGTGACGCCGCTTCTGGCGGAGGCGCTGCCGGAGATTAGCGCCGATGGCAAGACCTACACGATCAAGCTGCGCCAGGGCATCAAATTCCATGACGGCAGCGACATGACATCGGAAGACGTCGTCGCCTCGCTTGGACGCTGGATGAAGATTGCCTCGCGTGGCAAACAGGCAGCCGGATTTATCGAGAACATCTCCGCACCCGACGCCGGAACGGTCGCGATCACCCTGAAGCAGCCCTATGCGCCGCTGACGTCCCTCCTCGCTTTCAACAATTCCGCCGCCATCATTCTCCCGGCTGAAAAGCAGGCGGAGCCGATGGCCGAATTCATCGGCACCGGCCCCTATATGTTGAAGGAGCGTAAGGCCGACCAATATATCCAGCTCGTTCGCTTCGATGGCTACAAATCCCGCGATGGCGAAAGCGACGGTTACGGTGGAGCCCGCCATCAATATCTAGATGAAATCCGCTTTGTGCCGGTGCCCGATCCGAACACACGCGTTGAGGCTGCTGTCTCGGGACAATATGACTACGTCGATTCCATTCCCGTTGAATCCTTCGACAAGGTGAAGTCGTCTTCGGCGTCGCAGCCGCTCATGCTGAAGCCCTTCGGTTTCCCGGTCTTTGTCTTCAACACCAAGGAAGGGCTTTCATCCAAGCTTGAGGTCCGCAAGGCTGTCGCTGAGGCGCTGAATACGGAAGACATGTTGGCTGCTGCTTTCGGCAGCACGGAGTTCTACGCCCTTGATGGCGCCTATTATCCCGATAACTTCTCCTGGCACACGGAAGAGGGCGTGGAGGGCAATTACAATGTCGGCAATCCCGAAGCTGCAGCCGAAAAGCTAAAGGCCGCGGGCTATAATGGCGAGCCGCTTCGCATTCTCACCAGTCGCCAATATGAATTCCATTATAAAATGGCGCAGGTCGCAGCCGAATATCTGAAACTCGCCGGCTTCAAGGTCGACATGCAGGTGGTGGACTGGGCGACGCTGACACAGCGCCGGGCCGATCCCAAGCTTTGGGATATTTACATCAGCCACAGCCCCTTCCTCCCGGAGCCCGCATTGATGGGTGCGCTGTCCACGAGCTCGCCGGGCTGGTGGGATACGCCGGCACGCAAGGCAGCAGTCGACGCCTTCACCGCCGAAGTCGATCCGGATAAGCGCATCGCGCTCTGGGCCAACGTGCAGAAGACGATCTACGCGGAGCTGCCGCTCCTCAAGATCGGCGACTTCAACGCCGTGGCGGCGAAGTCCAACAAGCTTGATGGAGTCGACGCCGCGCCGTGGCCTTACTTCTGGAATGCCTCGGTCACGAAATAAGACCGACCCCGCACACCGTCACCCCGGCCTTGAGCCGGGGCCCAGCGCGAGCAAGTCATTGATCGAAAAAAGCTTTTTCACCTCTCCGACGTGTGGTGGCTGGATGACGGATCAAGTCCAGCATGACGGAAGCGAGGAGTCGATTTTTAAGCAACCCGGTTCAACCGTCGCCTGATAGCGGCAATCAAGCGCTTCGGAGCCCTTATTCGTGATACGTTATATTTTTCAGAGACTTGCGGGAATGATCGTGGTGATGTTTATCGTCGTCACCATCGTTTTCGTCATCCTGCGCGTCACGCCCGGCGACCCGGCTGCCGTGATGCTCGGGCCGGATGCCTCCGCGCAGGATATCGCTGAGCTTCGCACGCGGCTCGGTCTCGATCAGTCGCTCGGCGTGCAATATGTCTATTACGTCGGGCAATTGCTAAGGGGGGATCTCGGACAGTCGATCTTTCTCAACATGCCCGTTGGATCGGCCTTGCTGGACCGGGCGGAGCCGACATTTTTCCTGACGATCTTTTCGCTGCTCATCGCGAGCGTCATCGCGCTTCCGATCGGCATCTACGCAGCATACCGGCGCGGTTCTTTCGTGGATCAGGCCGCAACGACCGTCGCGATGCTGGCCGCCAGCATTCCAAGCTTCTGGCTCGGGCTCATCCTGATGCAGCTCTTCGCCGTGCGGCTCGATCTGTTCCCGGTGTCGGGTTATGGTGGGCCGGGCGCAAGTTTTCTTGAGCGCATGTATCACCTCACTTTGCCGGCAATCGCGCTTGGGCTCGTCTCTTCGGCGCTCATTCTGCGCTTCACGCGCGCTTCGATGCTGGATGTCCTCGGCGACGACTATGTACGGACCGCCAGAGCCAAAGGCGTGAAAGAGCGCCGCGTGGTGATGAAACATGCATTGAAGAACGCCCTCATCCCCATCCTCACAGTGCTTGGTCTGACTGCCGCCGTGCTGATTTCAGGCGCTGTTGTGACGGAAACGGTTTTCGGGCTGCCGGGCGTCGGTAACCTCGTCGTGTCTGCCGTGCTGCGTCGCGATTATCCGGTCATTCAGGGTGCGCTTCTCGTCATCGCCGGGCTCTACGTGCTCATCAATTTTGCAATCGACATGCTCTATCTGCTGGTCGATCCGAGGGTTCGTTACTGATGGCTGACATTGTTTCAAGCGTTCCACCGGCACGCAACCCGACCTGGCTGTTCATTCGCCGATTGCTGAAGCGCAAGACGGTCGCCGCTGGCCTGATCGTGCTGTTGATCTTCGTGTTGCTCGCGGTTTTTGCGCCGATGATCGCGCCCTATTCCCCGTCGAAACTCTCGATTGTCAATCGCCTGAAACCGCCGAGCGAACTCTACTGGTTCGGCACCGACGAGTTTGGCCGTGACGTCTTTTCCCGTACGATCTACGCGGGAAGGCTATCACTTCTCGTTGGCGCTGCAGTGGTGGCGCTATCGGCCCTGATCGGCATTACGCTCGGCCTGCTTGCCGGCTTCTTCAAAAAGCTGGATACGCCGATTGCCCGGTTAATCGATGCCATGATGGCGTTTCCCGATATTCTGCTGGCAATTGCGCTGGTGGCCGCACTCGGCCCGTCGCTGACGACCGTCATCATCGCGCTTGCCGTGGTCTATTCGCCGCGCCTTGCCCGCATCGTGCGCGCCTCGACACTCGTGATCCGAGAGTTGCCCTATGTTGAGGCGGCAAAGGCGCTCGGCATTTCAACCTTTCACATCATGACCCGCCATGTGCTGCGCAATCTGATCTCGCCGATTCTCGTGCAGTGCACCTTTCTGTTTGCCAGTGCGATGCTGGCCGAGGCTGGCCTCTCGTTTCTCGGGCTTGGCGTCAGCCCTGAAATTCCAACATGGGGAACCATGATCTCCGCCGGTCGCCAATATATCGGTCAGGCCGACTGGATGACCTATTTCCCTGGCTTTGCCATCATTCTTTCCGTGCTCTCGCTGCAAATGGTCGGCGACGGGTTGCGGGACATGCTCGACCCAAGACTGCGAAGGGATTTGTAATATGTCGTCTGGCGAACAGGCAAAAATGCCTCTTCAAGCGCCCATTCTTTTTACCAATGTCAAGCCCGTCGGTTTTGGAACCGGCGCGCCACAGGGCTCGACCGATATCCTCGTCGGCAGCGACGGAAATATCGCTGCTGTCGGCGCCTCCTTGCAGGCACCTGCGGATGCGCAGCGCATCGACGCCAAGGGCGCCTTCATCTCACCCGGCTGGGTCGATCTGCACGTGCATATCTGGCATGGGGGCACGGATATCTCGATCCGCCCTTCCGAATGTGGTGCTGAGCGCGGCGTTACGACATTGGTCGATGCCGGTTCAGCCGGTGAGGCAAATTTCCACGGCTTCAGGGAATATATCATCGAGCCCTCACGGGAACGCATCAAAGCCTTCCTTAATCTCGGCTCCATCGGCCTCGTCGCCTGTAACCGCGTGCCGGAACTGCGCGATATCAAGGATATCGACCTTGATCGTATCCTCGAGTGTTATGCCGAAAACAGCGAGCACATCGTGGGGCTGAAAGTGCGTGCAAGCCACGTCATCACCGGCTCCTGGGGCGTCACGCCGGTGAAGCTCGGCAAGAAAATCGCCAAGATCCTGAAAGTGCCGATGATGGTACATGTGGGCGAGCCGCCCGCACTCTACGATGAGGTGCTGGAAATTCTTGGACCCGGCGATGTCGTGACCCATTGCTTCAACGGCAAGTCGGGCTCCAGCATCATGGAAGACGAGGATCTGTTTAATCTTGCCGAACGCTGCGCAGGTGAAGGCATTCGGCTGGATATCGGCCATGGCGGCGCATCCTTTTCCTTCAAGGTGGCCGAGGCGGCGATTGCCCGCGGGCTGTTGCCCTTCTCGATCTCCACCGACCTGCATGGCCATTCCATGAATTTCCCGGTCTGGGATCTGGCGACCACCATGTCCAAGCTGCTTTCCGTTGAGATGCCTTTTGAGAAGGTGGTCGAAGCCGTCACCAGAAATCCCGCCTCGGTCATCGGCGTGGATATGTCCAACCGGCTTGATGTCGGTCAGCGCGCTGATTTCACCATTTTCGACCTCGTCGATGCCGATCTGGAAGCAACGGATTCGAATGGTGATGTCTCGCGGCTGAAGCGCCTGTTCGAGCCGCGCTATGCCGTCATCGGCGCGGAGGCGATCGCTGCCAGCAGATACATTCCAAGGGCCCGCAAACTTGTACGCCACAGCCACGGTTACTCCTGGCGCTGATCCGTTCTGGCGGCAAAGGACACCTTTGCCGCCGCCGACACGACGGGACGTGCAGTCCCGGTATTATGAGGAATTCGCGTGAAACAATCTTCACTTAGCGCCGAGGGTCTTTCGCCCTATGACCGGCTTGCCGCGCTCGGCATCTCGCTGCCGCCACCGCCGCCGCCGATTGCCAATTTCGTCACGCATGTGGTGGAAGGCAACATGTTGTATCTCTCGGGGCAGGGGCCTCGTGAGGAGGATGGCCATCTTTACGCGGGAAAAGTGGGTGCCGATATCGGGCTCGAGGAGGCTTATCATCACGCCCGCCTCACCGGCATCAATCTTCTGGCGGTCATGCATGCGGCGCTGGGAGATCTGTCACGCGTCAAAAAGGTGGTGAAGCTGCTTGGCATGGTCAATGCCGTCAGCGACTTCAGGGATCACCCGAGCGTCATCAACGGCTGTTCCGACCTCTTTATCGACGTCTTCGGCGATGCCGGGCAGCATGCCCGCTCCGCCGTAGGGTTTGGGTCGCTGCCGGGCAATATCACTGTCGAGATCGAAGCCATCGTGGCACTTAAGGGCTGAAAATTTAATGGTTACGCCAGCCCATCAGCTTTTCGATCCGTTCCGCCGAAACCCTGACCTGTTCGGTATAATGGTTCTCGTCGGCCAGCACCTTCTGCTCCGGCAGCACGATGGAAATGGTCGCGACGCATTCGCCCCGGTTGTCACAGATCGGCGAAGCGATGCAGGCCACGGCGTAATCGGATTCGGCGACCTGTATCGACAGTCTGTCATGAAATGCGGTTGCCGCAGACTGGGACAGCGTTTCTGGATTGATCTCCGCGCGGCCGGTCGGCGAGGAGCGGGCGCAACGGCGGAAAAGCTCCAGGCGCTCTGCCTCGGGAAGATGACCGACCAGCAGACGGCCGGACGCCGTCCAGTTCAAGGGAACACGGGTGCCGACGCGGGACGCAACCTGAAAATGGCTCGGCCCATCCGCCATGGCGAGTACGAGCATATGGTCGCCATCGCGACCGCAAAGCTGCACCGTTTCACCCGCATGGCGGCAGAGGTCGTGCATTTCGTGCGTGGCAACGCCCATGAAATCCAGAGAGCGGGCATAGGCGAGGCCATAGTGGTAAAGTCGCGAGCCAAGCCAGATGTTGCCGTCGGCATTGCGGGCAAGCATGTTCTTTTCGACGAGATCGTCGATGATTACGTAAACGGTGGAAAGCGGCGCCTTGATTGCCTTGGCAATCGCGTAACCGCCGGCGGGAGAGCCGCTTTCGTAAAGATAATCAATCACCTGAAGAGCGCGGTCGATGCCGCTGACGCGCGAGCGCTTGGCTACCTGCGCCTGCGTGCTCTCCGCGGCATCGGGGAGACTTGTTGAAGGCAATTCGTCCAGTCTATGGGCGTCCAATTTCGGCTCCTCATCATTCTTGAGAGGCTATTACATTATTATGGCATATATGTCGATGCCCATCGCATCGCAAGGACAGGAGAAAGACATGACCGAGGATATCAGGAACAGGATCGGGCTTCGACCGGTCATCAACGTCTCGGGTACGATGACTTCACTCGGCGCATCGATCGTTGTTCCGGAAGCCGTCGAGGCGATGGCGGCGATCCTGCCGCAATTCGTCGAGGTAAACGACCTGCAGCGCAAGGCAAGTGCCGTGATAGCGCGACTGACGGGCGGCGAGGCGGGCTTCGTCACGGCCTCCTGCTCCTCCGGCATCAGCCTTGCGGTGGCGGGCGCCATTACCGGCAACAATCTGCTGGCGATTGAGAAACTGCCCGACATCACGCCGGAAAAGAATGAAGTGCTTGTGCAGATGGGGCATGTGGTTAGCTACGGCGCGCCAGTGGATCAGGCGATCCGTCTTGGCGGCGGCAAGGTCGTGCTGATCGGACAGGCGACATCGACCCATCGTTACCATATGGAACATGCCATCACCGAAAAGACGGCTGCGGCTGTCTACGTCGTTTCGCATCATGTGGTTGATTACGGCCTGCTGCATCTGTCGGAGTTCGTTGAGATCGCCCATGCCAGGGGCGTGCCCGTGATCGTCGATGCAGCGTCTGAATATGATCTGAAACTGTTTTTGGCGACGGGCGCGGATGTCGTGCTCTATTCCGGTCACAAGTTTCTCGGCGGCCCCACCTCTGGCATCGTTGCGGGCAAGAAGGAGTTGGTTCGCCATGCTTTCCTGCAAAATATGGGTATCGGCCGCGGCATGAAGGTCGGCAAGGAAAGCATCTATGGCGTAATGGCGGCGCTCGAGGCCTGGGAAAAGCGGGACCATGCCGGCATTCGCGAGCGGGAGACTGGCTATCTCAACCTCTGGAAACAGACACTGGACGGACGCCCCGGCGTGACGCCGCTGATCGAGCCCGACCCGACCAATAACCCGCTCGAGCGCTTGCGTGTCATCATCAACGCCGAGGAAGCGCATATTTCCGCCTGGGACCTGACGACGGCGCTGGCGCAGGGCAACCCTCCCATCATCACCCGTGACCATGAGGTGGAGCATCATTATTTCTATCTCGACCCGTGCAATCTGCATCCCGGTCAGGAAACCATCGTGGCTGCGCGTCTGGCGGAGGAACTGGACAAGGCGCGCGCCTCCAACGAGGTAATCGCCACACCGTTCGAAGACCGCAGCCGCCACCGTTTCGACGGCATGTTGCGCTGGCCGGACTAACTGGAACGAGGGGTGCCGCAGTTTTCTTCTCCCCGAGGGGGAGAAGTCCGCGGCAGCGGGATGAGGGGGCAAGGGTGCGGTCGATCTCAAAATCAGCCCCCTCATCCGACCCTTCGGGCCACCTTCTCCCCGTTGGGGAGAAGAAACTCGCGGCAACTGCCCGCCCTAGCATTTCAACCAGAATAAAGAAAAGGGGAAGATCATGACCATGCCGCAGGCAGCACCGTTCGGTGCCGAAGATGCCGTGCTTTCCGTCCGCAATCTCACCACGTCTTTCCACGTGGATGGCGGCTGGAAACCGGTTGTGCGTGATATTTCCTTCGACGTCGGGCCAGGCGAGACGGTTGCGATCGTTGGCGAAAGCGGTTCAGGCAAAAGCGTGACATCGCTTTCGATCATGCGGCTGCTCGATCGGGAAAGCAGCAGGGTCGAGGGCGAAATCCTGCTCGGCAGGCGCAATCTGCTCTCTCTTTCCGAAGATGCCATGCGGCGGGTGCGTGGCAACGAAGTCGCGATGATCTTCCAGGAGCCGATGACCAGCCTCAACCCGCTCTTCACCATCGGTGACCAGATTTCCGAGGCTCTTCTGTGCCACCAGCCCATGTCAAAAGCCGAGGCGCGGGCCGAGACGATCCGCCTCTTGGAAAAAGTCCGCATTCCCTCGGCAGCATCTCGTTTCGATGAATATCCGCATCGCTTTTCCGGTGGCATGCGCCAGCGCGTGATGATCGCGATGGCGCTTGCGTCCAGACCGAAGCTTCTGATCGCGGACGAGCCGACGACGGCGCTCGACGTCACCATTCAAGGCCAGATCCTCGACCTCATCAAGACCTTGCAGGAAGAGGAGGGAACGTCCGTCCTTTTCATCACCCATGACATGGGCGTCGTTGCTGAAATCGCCGACCGTACCGTCGTTATGTATCGTGGCGAACAGGTGGAAGTCGGCGCTACCGCGGATATCTTCCATCGCGGCAAACATCCCTATACGCGTGCACTCTTGTCCGCGGTTCCGGTTCTCGGTTCCATGACGGGCGAGGAACGGCCTCTCCGGTTCCCCATCGTCAACACCACCACGGGGGAAACGCAGGAACCGGCGCGTCCGGCTGATACCGTCAATGCCGCAGCACAGCCGGTGCTCAAAGTTGAGGGGCTGACAAAGCGCTTCGACATTCATTCCGGTCTCATGGGTCGGCTCAGTGGCCGCGTACATGCGGTGGAAAACGTGTCCTTCGACCTGAGGGCCGGGGAGACGTTGTCACTGGTGGGCGAAAGCGGCTGCGGCAAGTCCACGACCGGGCGCGCCATCATGCGGCTCATCGAGCCGGATGCCGGTTCTGTCGTTGTGAACGGTCAAAATATTCTCACCCTCGACAAGGCGGGGATGCGTGACATGCGCAAGACAGTGCAGATGATCTTTCAGGACCCTTTCGCCTCGCTCAATCCGCGTATGACGGTGGGTGCGGCGATTGCCGAACCCTATCTGGAACATCGCATGGGAAGTGCCCGTGAAGCAAAGGATGTTGTGGCCGACACGCTGCACAAGGTGGGCCTCTCTCCCGATATGGCGGCGCGTTATCCGCATGAGTTTTCCGGTGGCCAGCGGCAACGCATCTGCATTGCCCGCGCGCTCGCACTCCAGCCCAAGGTGATCGTCGCTGACGAGAGCGTGTCGGCGCTGGATGTTTCCATCAAGGCACAGGTCATCAACCTGATGCTGGACTTGCAGCAGAGCCTTGATCTCGCTTTCCTGTTCATTTCCCATGATATGGCAGTCGTGGAGCGCGTCAGTCACCGTGTGGCGGTGATGTATCTCGGTGAGATCGTGGAAATCGGCCCGCGTTCGGCTGTCTTCGACAACCCGCAGCACGGCTATACCCGCAAGCTGATGGCTGCTGTTCCCGTGCCGGATCCGGATCGCCGCAGCACAAGGCGCGGCGCTACGAATGACGAGCTGAAAAGCCCGATTCGCGCCGTCGATTATGTCGTGAAGCCGCGGGAGTATCGCGAAGTTTCGCCCGGCCATCTCGTCGCCTGCTAAAGTCCCGGTATGCCCGCCGTTGCGAAGGGGACGCGGTAACCACGCTGGAAAGTTTCGCCTTCTCCAAGCCGGCGATACCATCGCTGTACCGAGGGAAAATCATCGAGGTTGATTTTATGGCGTGCGAAACGCGAGACCCATGGCCAGATGGCGATATCGGCGATGGAAAAATCGCCGGCCACGTATTCCCTGTCTGTTAAACGGTTGTTCAATGTCCGGTAGAGACGCTCGACATCGGCGGCAAAACGCGTTTCAGCAAAGGGCCCTCTCCGGAATGATAAGTCAGGAAATAATGGGCGTAACCGAGTGTCGGGCCGAAGTTGGCAGCCTGCCACATCAGCCATTCGGTCACGATCAGCCGCTCAGCGCTGGAGGCGGGCAGAAGCCGCCCGGCTTTTTCCGCGAGATAGATCAGGATTGCATTGGACTCTGCTAAAACGGTGCCGTTGTCGCGATCGATGATTGCAGGGATTTTGGAGCCGGGGTTGATGCGACTGTATTCAGCCGAGAACTGCTCGCCTTTTTCGATGTCTATGGCATGGCTGGCATAGGGCAGGCCAAGTTCTTCCAGCGCAATCGAGATTTTAAGGCCGTTCGGCGTGATCCAGGTGTAAAGGTCGATCATGTCAGTCGAACATCGCCTCATCCAGCGGCAAGTCGCGACGGCCTTTCTTGCCGGTCACATCGGAAAGGTCTTTGTAAAGACTGCGCAAGGTCAGAACCAGCTGGATAATACGCGGATCGGTGACACGATAGATCACCGCCTTGCCTTCCCGTTTGCCTTCGATGATCCCGGCGTCGCGCAATTCAGCGAGCTGCTGGGAAAGTGTCGGCTGTTGAATACCGAGTTCGTATTCCAGCGCCGAAACTGAGGCCTCCGTTTCCATGAGGTAACAGACGATGGCCAGACGGTTGGCGTTGGCGACAAGCTTCAGAAGCTCGCTCGCTTCCACCACACTGCGGCAGATGAGATTGGAAACGGGTTTCGTCACGACTGCGGGCCCATGTTTCAGACTATAAAAAAGTAAAATGTATAGCGATAAATTTCAATGGTTTGATGGAGTAGACCTGGTGGCGGCTCCAGAATTTTTAAAATCTACAGGATTAGTAGATTTCTCTTTCGCTTTCGGACCAAGGATCGCCAAAACCTTCCTCGAAAACACTCTATAAAAAAGTAGATTGATGGAAATGAGGTGTCGACATGAAAATCGGGGTCCATCCCAATAATCTGCATTTGCGGCTCGCCCGGCTCTGGCCCGGCGCTTTCAAGCAATTTAACCCGGAATTCGTTGCCTATCGTGAAGGCCGCGATACGGCAGCTCTGCTGGAAAAGGGCGCCATTCATTTCGGTGGCACCGGTTCGACGCCGCCCATAGAAGCCGATGCGCGCGGGCTTTCGGCGGTCTATGTTGCCGCTTCCGCGCCGAGGCCCGCCAATGGCGCGATCCTCGTACGGCGCGACAGTGCGGTTCGTTCCGCCGCTGATCTCAAGGGAAAGCGCATATCGCTGATCGACGGATCGTTTCACACCTATCTTCTGGCCCGCAGCCTGGAAGGGGCAGGTCTTGGTCTTTCGGATGTGACCCGGATTGAAAGCGGTGACAGCGACAGCCTGCTTGACCTCGTGGAAGGGCGTGTGGATGCCTGGGTGACGATGTCGCCGCGGCTGGAAAAGGCGTTGACCCACGAGGAGATCAGCCTTCTGGTCCGCTGCGGTTCAACCATTCCCAACCGCTCGCTGTTCTGGACGCTTGCGCGTCACAATATAACGCGGGAGACAGGACAGGCGATAGCGGCCGAACTGGACCGCGTCGGCCGCGCCGTCATGGCAGATATCGACAAGGCGGCGGCGCTGCTTGCCGCTGAGCCTGGGAGTGAGGGTGATGCAGCCTCCTGGGCGAAGGTGCTGCGTTCGCGCGATCTTTCCGTGGTTCCCGCCACTAAAAATATCCTTGCCGAACAGCAGGAGGAGGCCGATACGCTTTACAGGCACGGCCATTTCTCTTTACCGGTTCAGACCGGGCAAAGCCCGGCCCCGCAATCAGCCAGCGTCGGAGGCGACAGATGAATGTTTTCTGGTACATGTGCGCGCCCGACGGCGCCTATCCCTGGCAGCCGGAAGGCTCCCGCAAGGTCGACGTCGGTTATTACAAGCAACTGGCGCTTGCTTACGATCAGCTGGGTTATACCGGCGCGCTGTTTGCCACCGGCGCGCATGATGTCTGGGTTCTGGCGGGTGCGCTTCTTTCCTATACAGAGCGGCTTAAACTGCTGGTCGCCATTCATCCGGGCCTGATCGCGCCGACGCTGCTTGCTAAAATGGCGGCGACGCTCCAGGAGTTTTCGCGTGGCCGTCTGCTGATCAACGTCGTGTCCGGCGATGCGAAGATGCTCGGCGCATACGGCATGACCATGCCGCATGACGAGCGTTACGATATGGCGGATGAATATCTGCAAATCTGGCACCGGCTTTTCGCTGGCGAAACAGTGGATTTCAAGGGTCGGCATTTCCACACCGAGGGTGCTAAACTCGCGCTGCCGGTGGGGCAGGGCATTGAGCCGCCGCCCTTGTGGTTCGGCGGCTCTTCTGAGAAGGCGATCGATGTCGCGGCAAAGCACGTCGAGACCTATCTCTCATGGGGCGAAACGCCCGAACAGATCGGCGCGAAGGTCGATCTCGTCAAGGCGCGGGCGGAAAAGCTCGGCCGAGAACTGGAATATGGTATTCGCCTCTATGTTATCGTGCGCGATACGGATGAAGAAGCCTGGGCCGCCGCTGCCGACCTTTACGGGCGCATGGATGAGGCAGCGATTGCCGCCAACCAGCGTTTTGTCGGCAAGACCGATTCCGTCGGCCAGCAGCGCATGACGGCGATGCACGGCGGTCAGAAGCCGGAGAACCTGCGCGATCTGGAAATCGCCCCCAATCTTTGGGCTGGCATCGGGCTTGTCCGTCCGGGCCCGGGAACCGCGATTGTCGGCTCGCCCGATACTGTCATCCGCACGCTGGAGGCCTATAAGAAGGCGGGTGTGAATACCTTCATTCTTTCCGGCATGCCATTGCTGGAGGAAGCCTTCCGCTTCGGGGAAAAGGTTCTGCCACGCCTCGATGTGTCGCGGGAAGTGTCAGCGGCGAAACAGTTCACCTGGTCGACCCTGTTCGACCGCGACCTCTCGGCCAAGGCCTCCTGAGCATGGCGCTAGAGTGGAGAAGAACAACATGACGGCAGGTCCGGCAACAATAATCGCGCAACAGCGCTTCGGTCCACAATGGGTGGCCGAGCGGGCGCTTGCCGTTCTGGACAAGGTGCTGGGCGCGGTTGCCGCCGCCATCCTTGCGACGCTGCTCGTGGTGGTGCTGGTCAATGTCACCCTGCGGTATCTGTTCCATACCGGCTTCATCGGCGCGGAAGATCTGGGCATCTGGCTGAATGTGGCGATGATCGCGGTCGGCGCGCCGCTCAGCCTCAAGAGCGCGCTGGCCATGCGGCTGGATGTATTCGTGCGCTTCCTGCCGGAACGCTTTCATGCCGCAACCGAGGTTCTGGCCGATGCCTTTTCCTTTGTCGCAGCCCTCATCCTTGCTTTCGGCGGGGTGGAGATTGCAGCCATGCTGGGCGGCACATCACCAACGCTCGGTCTGCCGGAATGGGTGCGCTTCGGTTTTCTTGGTGCAGGCGGCGCGCTGATCTTTGTTTATCTCGCGCTTCAGCGTCTCAGTGAAGGCAAGGCGCTTGCCGTTCTGCTCTCCGTCGCCATCGCGGTCGTTTCTTATGTCGGCCTGCCGGAACTGTTTGTCGATACGAGCCTGCCGCCGAGCCTGTTTCTGGCGCTGACGGCGGCCGTGGGGCTGGTTCTGGCCGCACCGCTTGCCCATGCCTTCCTTGCCGCCGCCTATGTAGCTATTGCCTTCGGCAGCACCTTGCCGGAACCGGCCATCGTTTCGTCGACGGTGACGGGCATGTCGAAATTCCTGCTGCTGGCCATTCCCTTCTTCCTGCTGGCCGGAAGCCTGCTGACGGAATCAGGCGTCGCCAACCAACTCGTCCGTTTCGCTTCTTCTATGGTTGGCCATCGGCGTGCGGGGCTGGCGCAGACGACGCTTCTGACCAGCGTGCTGTTTTCCGGCGCATCCGGCTCCTCGGTCGCCAATGCCGCCTTCGGCGCTTCCACCTTTCAGCCGGAACTGGTGAAACACGGCTATCCGCCGGCGCAGGCGGGCGCGATCATTGCCGCCACCTCCGTGCTGGACAATGTCATTCCACCTTCCATCGCATTCCTGATCCTCGCAACGGCCACCAATCTGTCGGTCGGCTCGCTGCTGGTCGGCGGCTTTTTTGCCGGCGGGCTGATGGCGGTCTGCCTTGCGGTGGCAATCCATTTCAGCGTGCGCAGCGTCGATACCTTGCCGCGCGCCACGGGTGCGGAGCGCTGGCGTTCGGCTATCTCTGCCATACCGGCTTTTGGTCTTGGCGTCATCGTGGTGGTCGGCATCCGTATCGGTGTCGTCACCACCACGGAAGCGGCAGCGCTTGCGGCGCTTTACACGCTGTTTCTCGGCTTCGGTTACCGGCTGGGCGCGGGCCGCATTTTCGCAACTTTCCGCCAGTCTGCCGGTGAGGCGGCGGCGATTGGCCTCCTGATCGGCACGGCTGGCCCCTTCGCCTTCCTGCTGGCGGTAGACAATGTCTCCGGCCTCGTCACGGATTTTGTGACTTTGCTCGGCGGCAGCAAGATCGCGGTGCTGCTGCTCTCCAACCTCATCCTGCTCGTGGTCGGACTTGTGCTGGATATCGGTGCCGCCATCCTGCTGTTCGGGCCTATCCTGTTGCCCGCTGCCGTGGCGGCCGGTATCGATCCCATCCATTTCGGTGTCATCCTCGTGGTCAATCTGATGATCCACGGCCTGACACCGCCGCTCGGCATGCTGATCTTCGTGGTCAGCGGCGTCACCCGCATTCCGGCGGCAGCGCTTTTTCGGGCCGTCGTTCCTTATCTCGTCTCGCTTCTCGTCTCCCTCGCCATTCTCTGCGTCTGGGCCATTTTCTTCTAATCCGGGGCTTTATTCATGACCATTATCGATCGTCGTCATCTCCTCAAATTCTCCGTCATGGGCGCGGCAACGCTCGCCGCACCGGCCTTCGTGCGCACGGCAAATGCCAGAGCCCGCAGCATCACCGTTGCCTCGCTTTTCGCTGACGACAAGCCGGAGACGAAAATCTGGGTCAAGATCAGTGAGCTGGTGGAAGCGAAGCTGCCCGGCCGTTTCCGCTTCAACATCGTGAAAAGCGGTGCGCTGGGCGGTGAAAAGGAAGTGGCGGAAAATATCCGCCTTGGATCCGTGCAGGCGAGCCTTTCGACAGTCTCGTCGCTTTCCGGCTGGGTGCCGGAGTTGCAGATCCTGGATCTGCCCTTCCTCTTCCGCGATGCCGACCATGTGCGCAAGGTGGTAACGGGCGAGACCGGCACTGATCTAAAGACAAAGCTCGCCGCCCAGCAATTCATCGCCGCTGATTTCATCAATTACGGTGCGCGCCACCTGCTGACCAAGGAACCGGTGACCCGTCCGGAACAGCTTGCGGGCAAGAAGATCCGTGTCATCCAGAGCCCGCTGCACACCAAGCTCTGGAGCGCCTTCGGCACGACGCCGGTCGGTATCCCGATCACAGAGACCTATAATGCGCTGGCGACCGGCGTGGCCGACGCCATGGACCTCACCAAATCCGCCTATGCCGGCTTCAAGCTTTACGAGGTCGTGCCGTATCTGACGGAAACCGGCCACATCTGGGCTTCCGGCGTCGTTTATTATGGCGCGACCTTCTGGAACCAGCTGGATGACGAAGAGAAGAAGGTGCTGTCGGAGGCTTCCAGCGAAGGCGCGAAGTACTTCAATCAGCTGATCGTTGAGGATGAAGCGAAGTCTGTTGAGCTTGCGCTGTCCAAGGGCGGCAAGGTGCAGCAGCCGGAAGCGCTGGATGACTGGCGCAAGGGCGCGCAGGGCGTCTGGCAGGATTTCGCCGGCATCGTTGGCGGTCTTGAGAAGATACAGGCCGTGCAGTCTGCCTGAGACTATGGGGCAGACGAAGAACGGGGGAGGCGTGTGAGCGCCTCCCCTTTTTTATTAGCGAATGTCTTCCGGCAGAACGTCCGAAGGAATGTTCTGATAGGAAACCGGGCGCATGAAGCGGCGGATCGACATGGTGCCGACAGAGGTTGCGCCGAAGTTCGTCGAGGCCGGGTAAGGGCCGCCGTGAACCATGGCTTCGGAAACTTCCACGCCGGTCGGGAAGCCGTTGGCGAGAACGCGGCCTGCCTTGCGCTCCAGGATCGGCAGCAGCTTGCGGCCGAGTTCGGCGTCGCCGGCATCGAGATGCATGGTTGCCGTCAACTGGCCTTCGAAGCTCTTGGCAACCTCAAGCATTTCTTCGGTGCTATCAACAGTCACGATCAGGCCGAGTGGTCCGAAGACTTCTTCTGATAGCGCATGGTTGGCAACCCAATCCTTGCCGGAAACGCGGAACAGGTAAGGCGTTGCATTGCGCAGGTTGCAGGTGGTGGTCAGAACGTCGCGCACGCCGTTACCGGCAGCGATGCGATCACGGCCATCACGATAGGCAGCGGCGATACCGTCTGTCAGCATGACCTGAGGGCCGACTTCGGAAAGTGCCGCGCGGGCAGTTTCAGCAACCGCATCTGCCTGCTCGGAGAGAATGACCGCAATGCCCGGGTTCGTGCAGAACTGGCCAGCACCCATGGTGAGCGAACCCGCCCAGCCCTTGGCAATGGCTTCACCACGAGCGGCAACCGCTTCCGGCAGCAGGAACATCGGGTTAACGGAACCCAGTTCGCCGAAGAAGGGGATCGGCTCGGGGCGCTGTGCGCAGAGGTCGAACAGCGCGCGGCCGCCGGCGAGCGAACCGGTGAAACCGACCGCCTTGATGCGCGGATGCTGGACGAGCGCGGAGCCGACATCGCGGCGGCCGCCCTGGATCAGCGAGAAGACGCCGGGATGCAGATTGTGCTTCTTGACAGCGGCGAGTACCGCTTCAGCGACGATTTCACCGGTGCCGGGATGGGCTGAATGGCCCTTGACGACGACAGGGCAACCGGCTGCGAGTGCGGCGGCCGTGTCACCGCCGGCCGTCGAGAAGGCAAGCGGGAAGTTCGATGCACCGAAAACGGCAACGGGGCCAATCGGACGCTGCATCAGGCGGATATCAGGACGCGGCAGCGGCTGGCGATCCGGCAGGGCTTCATCGTGGCGACGGTCGAGATAGTCGCCCTTGCGGATATGCGATGCAAACAGGCGGAGCTGACCAACGGTGCGGCCGCGCTCGCCCTGGAGACGGGCGGCAGGCAGGCCGGTTTCGGACGAGCCGATTTCGGTGATGGCGTCGGCGCGGGCTTCGATTTCATCGGCGATGGTGTCGAGGAATGCGGCGCGCTCTTCGCGGGTGGTGTAGCCATAGCTCCAGAAGGCATCTTCTGCTGCTTCACAGGCCGCATTCACCAGATCGACCGTGCCGACCGAAAAATCAAAAGCCTCGCCATGTGCAGGCTCGCTGCGGAATTTTGCTTCCGTTGCGACCCATTCTCCTGCAACCAGATGTTTGCCGTGCGGCTTGAAACTCATTGTGCTCATCCCTGAAAATCTGATCCTGTGTGGAAAATCCACCGACACCGTGACATCGCACCGGAGGGCGACAGCGTGAACGCCATCAGCCGCGATCCGCGTCCGGTTGCCTTCTGCCTTAGCCCGTGTGGGGCCTGAGCGAAAGCCGGTTTTTGAACTATCTGACCAAAAAGTGTGATTAATTGGGCAGGGCGTGAAAAAGACGCGCTTCCGTTTCCTCGGTCGGCGCTCTATTGTGACGCCATGATGACAAACAGATTTTCGAAATATGTCGCCTGGTCGCTTCTTCTGCTGATCGTAATCGTGACTGTCAGCCCAATCGGGCTGAGGCCCCATACGCTGACGACGGTGAGTATTGATCGCGCCGGCGCATTTGCCGTCTGCGCGGCCGCATTCGTGCTTGCCTATCCCCGACATTGGCTGCTGGTGATCGCTGCAGGCATCGTTGCCGCCTTCGGCATCGAAGCCTTGCAGTACCTCTCGCCAACCCGCCACCCGCATCTGACCGACGCCGCCGTGAAAGCTGCCGGGGCCATCGCCGGTGGAACGGCGATGTTCTCCTATCTGTTTTTCCGGGCTCGTTCGGCGGCAGGCTGACGCTACTCGTGCATTATAGTGCGCCCAATTCGGCGTTGTTTTTCCCAAGCCCGAAACGGCCATGGGATAATGCCCTTTCAATGCCTCTCAATTCCGCCAGCCCCTTTAGCCGGCCTATGGCGGGATAGCCTGGTTGTGCGCCCCGCGTCAGATCATCGAGAATTTCCTGTCCATGGTCGGGCCGCATCGGGATGGTGTGGTCTTCACGGCCCTCTTTCCGCCGACGCGCTTCTTCGGTGATGAGGGCGGCGATGACGGCGACCATATCCGTCCCGCCTTCAAGATGTTCGTCTTCGAAGAAGGAACAGGGCACGGTGTCTGTGTCGCGCGTCACATTGCGCAGATGCACGAAATGGATTCGATCGGCAAATCGGTTGGCAATGAAGGGCAGGTCGTTATCCGCGCGCGCACCGAGAGAGCCTGTGCAAAGCGTGACGCCATTGGCGCGGCTGTCGACCTGCGACAGCATATGGGCGTAATCCGCCTCCGTTGAGAGAATACGTGGCAGGCCGAGCAGAGGCCACGGCGGATCATCGCCATGGGCGCAGATGTTGATCCCGACGTCTTCGGCAACCGGTGTCACCTCGGAAAGAAAGTCGATCAGGTTCTGCTGCAGCCTCTCGCGATCGATGCCGTGATAGGAGCGCAGTTTTTCGATGAGTTCCGGCAGGGTATATCCATCCGCCGAGCCGGGCAGGCCAGCGCCGATATTGCGCGATAGCGCGACGATTTTTGCGTCGGGCATCTCGGTGAACCGCTTTGCGGCAGCGTCCAGCAACCAGTCGGGATAATCCTGTGTTGCGTCCGGGCGCTTGAGAATGTGTATATCAAAGGCAGCGAAATCGGTGAGGTCGAAGCGCATCGCCTTCGCGCCGTGTTTCGTTTCCCAGCGCAGGTCGGTGCGGGTCCAGTCCAGCACGGGCATGAAGTTGTAACAGACGGTGCGGATGCCCGAGGCTGAGAGGCGGCGCAGGGTTTCCTGCCAGTTGGCGATGTGGGTTTTCCAGTCACCGGTCTGGGTCTTGATGTCCTCGGAAACCGGCACGCTTTCCACCACGTCCCAATAAAGACCGCCGGCCTTGATGGCCTCATGCCGCCTGGTGATTTCATCCACCGGCCAAACATCGCCGGTAGCGATGTGGTGTAACGCGCTGACAATGCCTTCCGCGCCCGCCTGAGCCGCATCCTGAACCGTGACCTTGTCGACCGGGCCGAACCAGCGCCATGTGTGTCTCATCTTTCGTCCTCAAATATCAGTCTGCGGAAAATGTCAGCTGCACCTTGCAGGCGGTGGAGCGGTCTCCGGCCTGCTCGAATGCCGCTTTTGCTTCGCCCAGCGGGAAGCTGTGGGAAATGATCGGCCGCACGTCGATCCCACGGCTTGAGATAAGCCCGGCGGCGATGGCGAATTCGTCGTGGAAACGCTGCGAGCCGCGCCAGACAATTTCTTTGCCAACCAATGCGTTGAGCGGGATGGTTAAGTCGCCGGTGACGCCCACCTGCACGATAGTGCCGCGTGGACGCACGCACGCAAAGGCGGTGCGAAGCGCAGGAGCTGCCGCCGAGCAGTCGAAGATGGCGTCGAAGTATCCTTTACTCTCCTGATACGGCAGAAGGGCATGGGCATCTGTCGCAACGTTGATCGAACGATCAGCACCCATGGCCGGCGCGCGTTGCAAGGCTGCATCGGTAAGATCTGTGGCGACGATGACGCCGGCTCCCGCGTGGCGGGCAGCTGCGATGGTGAGAAGGCCAATAGGTCCCGCCCCAGTCACAAGCACCTTGGCCCCTCTGAGGTCGCCGGCCTGCGCCACGGCGTGCAGGCAGACGGCGAGCGGCTCGGTACAGGCGGCTTCTGCGGGCGAAGTGGCGTCTGAGAATGTCACGCATTGTTTGGCCGCAACCACCAGCCGGTCGCGGAACATGCCCTGTTCATGCGGCAGGCGCATGGCGCTGCCCATGAAGCGCATGTCGAGGCAATGGATCGGTTGGCCCTTCTGGCAGAATTGGCAATGGCCGCAGGGTTGCGAGGGATTGACGGCGACGAGTTGGCCGATGGCGAGCCCGCTAACGCCTTCCCCCAGCGCCCGCACATGGCCGGATGCCTCATGCCCGCAGATAATCGGTTCGCGCACTCTGACAGGGCCGAAACCGCCATCCTGATAATAATGAAGATCGGAGCCGCAGATGCCCCCCGCCGCCATGGCGAGCAGCACCTCGCCGGGTCCCGGCTCAGCGAGATCCTGCGTCTCGACGCGAATGTCCTTCTCACCGTGTAGACGTGCCACGCGTGTCTGCATGACCATGCCCTCATGTCTCGATATGGAATGATGAACCCGCGCGGCGATCCGCGCGGGCAATAATGTTGACGTTAGCGGATCAGGCCCATCTCGGTCGGCAGCCATAGGGTGATTGCCGGAATGAAGGTGATCAGCAACAGTGCGACGAACAGAGGCACCAGCCATGGCAGGATTGCGACGGTCGTGCGTTCGACGGAAAGTTTCGCCACGCGCGAGAGGACGAAAAGCACCATGCCGAGCGGCGGATGCAACAGACCAATCATCAGGTTGAGCGTGATGATGAGGCCGAAATGCACCGGATCGATATGAAACTGCAGCACAAGCGGCAGAAGGATCGGCACGAGAATGGTGATGGCCGCAATCGTATCGAGGAAGCAGCCCACGAAGAGCATCAGCAGATTGACCAGCACGAGGAAAATCCACTTGCTGTCGGTGATCGTCAGGATCGCCGCCGACAGAAGCTGTGCGGCCTGACTGACTGTCAACAGCCATGCGAAGACCGAGGCGGCCGCGACGATGAAGAGCACCGAAGCGGTGGTTTCGATGGTGTCGAAGGTCGATTTCGCAAGCGTCTTGAAGGTCATCGTTCGATAGCGGACGAGGCCGAGGAACAGTGACCAGAGAACGGCCGCGACAGCCGCCTCCGTCGGCGTGAACCAGCCCATGGTCATGCCGCCGATCAGGATCACGGGTGTCATCAGCGCCATCACGGCGGAGAAGTCGAAATACCAGTCGCAGGCGAGCAGGATGACCAGCGCGATCAGGATTGACAGGTTGAGCGACAGGCCGAGCGCCGTGAGGATGTAAATGCCGAGCGGCACCATCATCACCACGAAGACTTCGATCGATGCGCCGAAGATGGTTCTGAGACTGAACGGCGTATCGGAGCCCCAGCCCTTGATATAGGCGAACACCGCGACCGTGATCATCATCAGCAGCGTCATGACGACGCCGGGCACGATGCCTGCCATGAACAATGCGCCGATCGAGACATTTGCCATCATGCCGTAGATGACGAAAGGCAGGGACGGCGGAAAGATCGGGCCGAGCGTTGCGGAGGCGGCGGTGACACCGACGGCCGCTTCGACGGGATAACCGTGGTCCTTCATGGCCTTGATTTCGATGGTGCCGATGCCGGCCGCATCGGCAAGTGCCGTGCCTGACATGCCGGAAAAGATAACCGAGCCGATGATGTTGACCTGCGCGAGACCGCCCTTCATCCAGCCGACGAGGGCGACGGCGAAGGAATAGATACGTCCCGTCACGCCTGCCGTATTCATCAGGTTACCGGCAAGGATGAAGAAGGGCACGGCGAGAAGCGGGAAGCTCTCCACACCCGCGATCAGGCGCTGCGCCGCGATGATATCAGGCGCGACATCGTAGATGATGATGTAGAGCAGCGAGGCCGAAGCCATGGAAATGGCGACGGGAAGGCCGATCAGCATCAGGAGAAGAAATGAACCGATAAGAAGCAGCATCTGATCAATCTCCCGTGCTCTGGAATTCTTCGGGCCGTTCCAGAACGGAATAACCGCGCCTCATATTGGCGACGAAGACCAGCACCGATCGGAAGAACATCAGAACGAAAGCGGCCAATACCGTGTAGAAAACGATATTGCGCGGCAGCGCCACGGTGACCATCTCCTCATCGGCAACGATTTCCAGATAACGCCACATCAGCCATGAGGTGTAGGCGAAGAAGAGAATACGCAGCACGTCGACGAGGATCGACATGGCACGGGCGACCTGCGGCGGCACATAGTGATAAAGCACGTCCACCTGGATGTGGCGGGACATGCGCACGCACATGACCGAACCTAAAAAGACGACGCCGATCAGGCAGTTGACGGCGATTTCTTCCGTCCAGGCGTAGCTGTCATTGAGCACGTAGCGGGTGAAGAACTGAAGGAACACGCAGCCCGTCATTAGCCAGAAGAGGCCGAGCGTGACCCAGTCCTCGAATGAATAGACCTTGAGATCGACCTCGGGCGGCGCCTCATCGAATGTATGGGCGAGCTCCTCAGGCGTGACCTGAGTATGGATTTCCTGCGACATTGAGATATCCCGTCTGGAGAGAAAGGGCGGTGCGGCAACGGGGCCGCACCGGATCTTGGCTCACTTGACGGCGCGAATGGCTTCCCAGTCGGCCTTGTCGTAACCGAAGTCTTCGAACTTCACTTTTTCGATGACGTTCTTCTCGAAGTCGGCCTTGTCGACTTCAGCGACGGTCAGGCCGCGCTTCTTGAACTCTTCAACCAGTCCTTTCTCGCGTTCATCAATGGTCTTGGTGGTCCGCTCGGCCGCCTGCTGCATGACCTCGGTGAAGATTTTCTTGTCTTCATCTGACAGCTTGGACCACAGGTTCTTTGAGATCACCGTGTTGAGGTGGTCAACGATGTGGCCTGTCAGCACGATGTTCTTCTGCACTTCGAAGAACTTCTTCGCCTCGATGGTGGTCAACGGGTTTTCCTGCGCATCGACGGTGCCGTTCTGCAGTGCCAGATAGACTTCCGCAAATGCAATCGGCGTCGTGTTGGCGCCGCAGGCCCGTGGCATGGCCAGATAGGCCGGAACGTCGGGAACGCGCATTTTCAAGCCCGCCATGTCGGCGCAGGCGGCAATCGGCTTGTTGGATGTCGTGTGCCGCGTGCCGTAATAGCTGACGGCGGCGATGTGGTTGCCGGTCTTGTCTTCGTAACCCTTGGCGAGGCGCTTGAAGATATCGCTCTTGGTATAGGCGATCAGATGGCTGGGATCGCGGAAGATATAAGGGAAGTAGGTCACGCCGATCGGCTTGTAGTCACGCGCCGCGAAGCTCGAACCGGAGATGATGATGTCAACGGTGCCGATTTTGAGGCCCTGGTTGATATCGGCTTCCTTGCCAAGCTGCGAGGCCGGGAAGACATCGATCTTGTAGCGGCCATCGGTGCGCTTGGCGATCTCTTCCGCAGCCCAGACCGAATCCGTATGGAACGGCTCGGAGGTCTCGTAAACATGGGCCCATTTCAGCGTGGTCTGTGCCTGCGCCGCGAGCGCGGATAGCAGGATGGCGGCGGTTGCGCCCATCAAAGTCGACAATCTGATTTTCATTCTTAACTCCTCCCGAATTAAAGCCAGATGTGCTGTTTTCTCCGTCGCCGGTGGTGGCAACGGTCAGTCTTCCCCGATTGCTTCCTCCCCGAAGCTCTCGGAAAATCTCTTCTGCGACAGTGTCAGGTGCTGCCGCATCGCCTCGCGGGCGCGCGCAGGGTCGTTTGCTGCAATGGCGTCGCGGATCACCCGGTGTTCCTGCACGGCGAGGTTCCAGGTGTGCGGACCTTCGAAATAGCTGGCAAGCTTTTCGAAAAAAGGGGAAAGGCTGCGCTCGTCGTAAATCAGGCCGGTGAAGCGATTGAGCGCGGAATTGCCGATGATATCGGCAATGGCGGTATGGAAGGCCCGGTCGAGATTAAGCGCCTGCGGAGAATTATCAAGCGCACCGGCCATGCGTTCAATAATATCGTCAATTTTGGCGATACAGTCCGGCGTAGCAAGCCGTGCGGCTTCCTCCGCAATCGCGCTCTCGATGATGCAGCGCGCCTGCAGGATTTCGAACGGACCATGCGCATCCGGCACCGGCGCTTTTTCCCGGGCCTGTCTTCCAGCAGAGCTAACGTAAACGCCAGACCCCATGCGGATATGGATGTGGCCTTCCACTTCAAGAACGATAAGCGCTTCCCGCACCGTGGGGCGTGATACGCCAAAGCGTTCCGCAAGGTCGCGTTCTGCCGGCAGGCGCTGACCTTCGGTCAGTTCTCCGCTTTCGATGAGCAAACGAATTTGTTCCGCGACCAGCCGATAAAGGCGGCGCGGCTCCAGAGCCACGAACATGATGTCCTCCCAGCGCGAAGGTCTCCCCCCGTTCGCGCAAGCGGTAAGATGGTCTTACCAATTTTATTAGGACGCATTTATGCCGGGCTGTCAATCAGCCGCCATTTAAATGTTTGCTGTTATCCGGAAATGCCTTATTAGGCTCTGCTACCCGTCAGCTTCAGCTTACCGTTCTCACCGATGACCACAGTTACCTCGCCATATCCGGCAATGGAAAGATGAGGGGTTTCTATCGGGTGAGAGTGAGTGACGTTAATCACCACGACTGCAGCACCCATCCGCTCCCCAGCCTCAATGCCTGCGGGTGCATCCTCAAAGACAACACACATTTCCGGGGTAACACCCAGCCTGTCGGCGGCCTTTCGGTATCCTTCCGGATCGGGTTTGCCGTTGACCACGTCGTCGGCGCAGATCATGACGGCCGGAGGAGTGATGCCGGCCGCAGCAAGCCGAAGCTCGGCCAATTCGCGCACAGCCGAGGTCACGATGGCCCATTTATCTGCCGGTAAAGTCGCAAGAAAATCTGCAGCACCTGGTATCTGGATGATGCCATTCACATCGTCCATTTCCGCACGCAATATCATGTCCGCCTCAGCATCGACATCAAGGCCGGGAACTGCCTCGCGGCGGATCACCTCCGAGGCGCGCATGCCGTGAATACGTTGCAGGAAAGCATTCGGCTCGATGCCATTTGCAATGGCCCATTCCCGCCAGACTCTTTCGACGACGGCTATCGAATTGACGAGCGTTCCATCCATGTCGAACAGGAAGGCCCCGAACTCTTGCGACAATATCTGGTTCTGGAGCGGGACTTTGCTGTGCATCTTATTCTTCCGTTAAAACTGTGGGGGCGGTCTGTGTCTATATGATCCGGAGACGGAACGGAATCGGTTTTCGGTTAGGACGTCGATGAATGGCTCAAGGGACGGTAGGCGGCGTTGTAACGGAATTGGACAGCCATGATTCTATTGGTGCGCGCTGCGGGCGCACCCTCGGTCCACAGCACGCCCAACATGACGGTACGTCAGCCTCCTGCAAGGATGAAAGGGCATCATAGGCGTTCATGGGTATCAGAATGGTGTGTAATCAAAGGGATGGCCAAGAATTCGAAAGTTCCTTGCGAAGGAATTCCCGGCGGAATTTTCTTAACGCTTCCGCCCATTTAGGGTCCGCGTTAACCTTTTGTTAACCATATTCGAGGTACCTAATTGTCAACGATTTGTTTACCAAGATGACCAAAGTGCTAACAGACCAGCGTTCGATCCGTATCAAAGGCCGCTCTTTTCTCGCGGTCGTCCTTTCTCCCGAATCTCCGGTCGATCAGTGGCTTGAAAGGCTCGATGATCTGGCGGCGCGCTCGGCTGGCTTCTTCCTGTCGCGGCCGGTGGTCCTGGATGTGTCGGAGCTGGCGCTCGACAAGGCGGGGCTGAAAGAGTTGCTGGCGTCGCTGCGCGAGCGCAATGTCGGCATCATGGGTATCGAGGGCGTTCGCCCGTCGATGATCGAGCCCGGCATGCCGCCATCGCTGAAGGGCGGGAAGCCTGCCTCCGATGTAGAGGTTGAGCCGGTCGCGGCCGCTACCGAACTGCCGGAAGAAAAGCCGCACACGTCCGGCGAGGTCAGGGCTGTCGTCCAGTCGCTGGTCATCAACGAGCCTGTTCGCTCCGGCCAGTCGATCATGTTTCCTGAGGGCGACGTCACTGTCATCGGTTCGGTCGCTTCGGGGGCGGAAATCATCGCCGGCGGTTCGGTGCATATTTACGGGGCGCTGCGCGGCCGCGCCATGGCCGGTTCACTTGGCAACACATCGGCGCGCATCTTCTGCCGCAAGCTCGAAGCGGAGCTCCTGGCCATCGATGGGGTATACAAGGTGGCCGAGGACATTGATGACAAGCTGCGCGGCCAGCCGGTTCAGCTCTGGCTGGAAAACGATACGATCAAGGCCGCAAAACTCGGCTGATAACACAGAAACGAACAGGAACAGGAGAGAGCCATATGGGGAAGGTAGTCGTTGTTACTTCCGGCAAGGGCGGGGTTGGTAAGACCACCTCGACCGCAGCGCTTGGCGCCGCATTGGCGCAAAACAAAGAGAAGGTCGTGGTCGTCGATTTTGACGTCGGTCTGCGTAACCTCGATCTGGTCATGGGTGCCGAACGCCGCGTGGTCTACGATCTCGTCAACGTGATCCAAGGCGATGCCAAGCTGACGCAGGCGCTGATCCGCGACAAGCGCCTCGAGACGCTGTTCCTCCTGCCCGCCTCGCAGACGCGCGACAAGGATAACTTGACGCCGGAAGGTGTGGAATGGGTCATCAACGAGCTGAAAAAGCATTTTGACTGGGTGATCTGCGACAGCCCTGCTGGCATCGAGCGCGGTGCAACGCTTGCCATGCGCCATGCGGACGTCGCTGTCGTTGTCACCAATCCGGAAGTCTCCTCCGTGCGTGATAGCGACCGTATCATTGGCCTGCTCGATTCCAAGACGCTCAAGGCCGAGCGCGGCGAGCGCATGGAAAAGCACCTTCTCATCACCCGTTATGACTCGGCCCGTGCGGAGCGGGGCGATATGCTGAAGGTTGACGACGTTCTCGAAATCCTGTCGATCCCGTTGATCGGCATCATTCCCGAGAGCTCGGATGTCCTGCGTGCTTCCAACGTCGGCGCGCCTGTGACGCTTGCGGATGCCCGGTGTGCGCCGGCGATGGCCTATTTTGACGCTGCCCGCCGCCTCTCGGGTGAGGATATTCCGGTGGTCATTCCGGGCGAGAAGCGTGGCATCTTCTCCAAGATCTTCGCAAGGAGGGCCGCATGAGTCTCTTCAATCTTTTCCGCAAACAGAAGTCGGCACCGCTAGCGCGTGAGCGTCTGCAAGTGCTGCTCGCCCACGAGCGCGCATCGTCAGGCTCTGATCTTGTGGCTATCCTGCGGGAGGAAATTCTCGCGGTCATTGCCAAGCACGTGCAGATCGATGGTGACCGCGTGCATGTGAAAATGGACCGCGACGAGCATTTCTCGATTCTCGAGATCGATGTCGAAATTCCGCTGGGTGCCGACCTGCGTGCCGCCTGACAAGGATTCTGCGATGAAAGCCGCCCTTTCTCGGGCGGCTTTCGTTTTTATTCTGCCGTCGTATCAACCGGTCTTCTAAATGCCTCCTTCAGGTCCCCGGGCAATGGGCGCTTGAGGTTGATCCCATCAGGTGCGATAGGCGCGTTGAACCACTTGTCGTAAATCGTCTCGATTTCGCCGCTGGCATAGATTTGTCCCAGCGCCTCGTTGACAGCATCCCTGAAGCCGGTGTCGCCGTGGCGGAGCATCAGGCCATAGGGCTGAGGCGGGGCAAGATATTCGTCGGAGATGACGTAATCATCAGGCCTGCCGGTTTCAGCGACGAAGGATCGCAAAAGTATATCGTCCATTACGAAAGCCGAGGCGCGATTTTCCGTCACCATATCGAAACTGCCCTCCGTGCTGTCATTTTGCAGGACGGCGATGTTGAGGCCGAGCTTACGATTGAGCACGTTCAGCTGGCTGATATTGATGGTTCCTGTCGTCACCACCACCGTTCGCCCGGCGAGGTCAGCAACCGTTTTCAGACCGCTCGATTTCAGCGCCACGTAGCGCGTGCCGGTGATGAAATGACTGTATGAAAACCACACCGCCTTTCGTCTCTCCTCCGTATTCGTGCTCGCCACACACTCCATGTCCATCGTGCCGTCGTTCAGAAGCGTGATGCGATTGCTGGGGGTGCGCTTGACGAACTCCACCTTCAATTCCGGCAAACCCAGCCTTCTTTTGATGGAGTCAGCCACTCTGAGGCACAGCTCAATGCTGTAGCCGATCGGCTCCGTCCCCGTTCCCAGATAGGAAAAGGGCAGGTTGCGGTCGGCATAACCAAGCTTAATGGTGCCGGTTCTGGCGATCGTCTCAAGCGTCGGCGGCTGGGTATTGTCGCTGGCCGCGTGGGCGGGCAGAAGACTGAAGAAAAATAACAAAAGCCATAATGTCGATCTCAGCATCGCGCATCTCCAGCCAAAATAATCCGTCAAAATATTGTCGTTAAAATCATTGCGGCCAACCACTCCTGCGCTCTCAATCCCGGTATTCGCTTGGATGTTCATAGGCCCGCCTCAACGACGCGGCCATCGGCAGGTTCAGGTTCATGCCGTTCGGAGGAATGGGTTTCGCGAACCATTTCTCGTAGAGGCCGTGAATATCCGGCCCGGTGAAGATGTGCCTGAGGCTTTCATTGACTGCCGCCTTGAACGCCGGATCGTTGCGCCGGAAGACGAGACCGTATGGTTCAGGCGCGCTCAGCGTTTCCTCCGACAGCGCATAAAGGTCGGGTTTCTGCGATGTCGCTGCAAGTGCCGCGAGCAAAATGCCGTCCATTACAAATGCGGAGGCCTTTCCGGCGACGACCAGTTCAAAAGCCTCCTCGTTCGTTTTTGTCGGCATGACCGAGATATTGAGGTTCTTCGCCCGGTTCACCGCGTTCAGCTGCTCGATATTGACGGTGCCGGAGGCTGATGTGACAGACCGTCCTGCAAGATCGTCCAGGCTTTGCAGATTGTCCTCCTTGCGGGAGAGAAACTGTGTCGCGGTCATGAAATTGGGGTAGGAGAAATCGACCATCTTGCGGCGTTCGCTGTTATTGGTCGTCGCCGCACATTCGATATCGATCTGGCCGCTGCGAACGAGGATAAATCGGGTCGCCGGCGTCGCCTTGACGAACTCCAGCTCGATCTTGTCGAGCTTCAGCTTCTTTCTGATGTCCTCGCTAATGATCCGACAGAGATCAGTCGAGAAACCGGTGACCTCGCCGTCGGGCAGCAGGTACGAAAAGGGCGGCTCCGCCTCACGATACCCGATGCGGATTTTTGCTGTTTTGGCAATTCGCTGCAGGGTATCGATGTCGCCGGCGGCCTGGACGGGCGGGATGGGGATAAAGCATGTGAGTAAAAGGCAAAATACTGGCAGACGCATTTTATGTCCTTTGGCCTGTGGCCGGTTTCTCAAATCGCTTTCTGTGTTGGGCAAAAGGTATCCGTCGCCGCCGGACCAAAAACATCCGGTCCGCTTCTTACGATAGGAGGGGTGGTGCCTCGGTTTTTCAGAATGTGGGCAAGCGGGGCGGGCTCGGCGAAATAGTAGCCCTGCGCCTCGTCGCACCCGACGCGCCTCAGGACGTCGATCTGCTCACTGTTTTCGACGCCTTCGGCTGTGACTTTGAGACCGATCTGCTCCGCCATATCGATGACGGTGTTGACGATGGCTGAGCACATCGGATTGTCGGGCAGACCCGAGACGAATTCCCTGTCGATCTTGATCTTGTCGAAGGCCACATGGGTCAATGTGCTGAGCCCGGCATAACCGGTACCAAAGTCATCGAGTACCAGACGAACGCCTCTCTCTTTCAGCATGTTCAGCACGCGCGTGCTGCTGTCGCGCTCCAGCATGGCGGTTTCAGTGACTTCGAGTTCAAGCCGCTCAGCCGGCAAGCCGGACGCCTCGAGTGCCTGATCGACGATAGGAACGATATCGTCGTTATAGAGCTGAACAGCCGATAGGTTGACGGCAAGCCTGACATCTTTCGGCCAGCTCATTGCATCCATGCAGGCCTGAGCGAGAACCCACTCGCCCAGCGGCTTGATGAAGTTGTTCTCCTCCGCAAGCGCAATGAAACGGTCGGGCGCAATAAGTCCGAGCTTGCCGTGGCGCCAACGGGCCAGTGCCTCGTAGGCGACGATGCGGCCACTCTCAAGATTGACCACGGGTTGATAGTGCAGCTCGAATTCCCTGTTTTCCAGCGCGGACTTCATGTCGATTTCAAGCGCATGCTTGTGCTGCGCTGCCATGTCCATGCCCGGCTCATAGAAGACGAAATAGCCGCAACCCATTGACTTCGCGCGATACAGACCGAGATCGGCATGTTGCAGAAGCTGCGTGGCGGATGTGCCGTGACCGGGGGCGCAGGCAATGCCGATGCTGGTATCGATGCTGATCGTGCTGTCTTCAAGGCTGAAACTACGCGAGACCGCGTGAACCACCCGGGCCGCGAGCATTGCGGCATCACTTTCGCAGTCGCCTTTCGGTGTCTGGATGATCGCAAATTCATCGCCGCCGAGACGGCTTACCAAGTCATTTTCACCAAGGACGGCGGAAATTCGTGACGCAACCGCGACGAGCAGGGCATCGCCGGCGGCGTGTCCAAGCGTGTCGTTGACGGCCTTGAAGCGGTCGAGGTCGAGCAGCATGACGTTGAATGGCTGGCCGGAGGCCGAAAGATGGTCAAGACGGTTTTCCAGCGTCTTCATCAATAGCACGCGATTTGGCAGGCCGGTCAGCGCATCGTGATGGGCCATGTGCTCCAATTGCTGCGCCATGTCACGTATCTGCCGCAGGCGTCCGCGTTCCAGAACCGCCTCACGCAGGGTCTCGACGGCGCGTGCCATATCGCCGATCTCATCCCGGCGTCTCTGAAAAGGCGTGACGACATCAGTTTCCTCACGGGCAATTCTCAGCGTCGCCTGCACCAGCGCCGGGACCGGCTTCAGGAAATGTCGTGCGATAACGGTCACAACGATGCCGGTGACGGTCAGCACCACGATGAGCGCGGCAAGAGAGTTGTAGATCAACTTGCGCTGCGCGCCGTAAAGCGCATCTGAAGCACCAATGCTGACGGCGACGGCGCCGATCGGTTTTTTCGTTTCCGTGCTGATGATTGGCAGCAGGCCGATATAATGGCTCGAGTCGCCAATGGTCGCAAAGCCTGTGGAAAATCGTGCCGCAACCGCGTCACGGGAAAAGATCGGGTCGGTCGCAAGCGGCTTTTCGTCGTCATCGGTGGCGTTATCAAAGGCTGCGGCGATCTGCCTGAAACCGGAATCGTCTTCGTCGTAACGGAACAGCCAGACGGCATTTTTGGTTTGCGCTCCGATAAGCGCCAGAACGTCGCTGGGGTTGAAACCGGTGACGAGAATGGAGTCATCATCACCGATCGGTTTGTCGGTCAAAATGCCATTGACCTGTCCATCCGCGTCGGCGGTCACGCTGACATAGGTATAGATGCTGCGGAGCGTTGCGCTGGCGATCTGTGAGTTGACGCGGGCTTGGTTCAGCCATTGCTCGCTGGCGGCGGCCACGAACATGTACCAGCCGACGAGTGCGCCGATGCTGTAGGAAAAGATCACGCCGCCCAGAAAAATCAGGATAATCTTGCTGGCAAGCGAACGCCGCCGCGAAAACCGGCCGGTTTCCGGCTGCGTCGGTGAGCGAAGCGTGTGGCCCGATTCAACCTGTCTATCCGTCCCGCGATAGGCAGTCTCTTCCATTCGCGATAGTCCCCCGCGATGTCGCGTTATAATTGTTATTTGGAATTTTATAGGGCATGCGTTTCATCGATGTCTGCTAAATAATTCAACAAAGTTTAGAGGCGATTAAGAATTAATCCGTCTTTTTATAGTCGTCGCTTATATATAAATCGCGTGATGCACACTGCAGGTTGAAGAAATCGTGCCTCTTTAACGCGTTGAAGCGCAAAGTCGACCAAGCTCCCGGTGCGTCCGGCTTCCTTCGGATCAGAGGTTTGAAGCTTTGATATCGCGCCGATTGAACTTGCCAAGCGGACGATAAACGGCATCTTGTGCGCAACATGCCGCGTCAGGGAAAACATCATGGCTCACACTAGAAAAAACATCGCGCAGCTTTCGGTTTTGATCCAGAGCGGTCAGCTCGATCCGCGCGAGTTGGCGGAGGATACACTGAGTGCGATCCGCAACGACGAAGATCAGTCGATTTTCGTCGCGTTGACGGCGAAGCGGGCCATGGCGGAAGCAGAAGCCGCCTCAAAGCGCATCCGTGAGGGGCGTTCCTGCGGCGTGCTCGATGGTATTCCAGTGGCATGGAAGGACCTTTTTGATCTTGAAAACATGGCGACGACCGCGGGATCGACGGTTCTTGCAGATGATGCGGCTGCGACCCGCGACGCGGATGTGGTTGTCGCGCTGAAACAGGCGGGCATGATCTGCATTGGCCGCACCAATATGAGCGAGTTTGCTTTTTCCGGTCTCGGTATTAACCCGCATTATGGCACCCCGCGTAATCCAGCCTCGAGCGATGGTCACCGACTGCCGGGTGGTTCCTCTTCCGGTGCGGGCGTGAGCGTTGCTGCTGGCCTGGTGCCTGTGGCAATCGGCACCGATACTGGCGGATCGGTCCGTATCCCCGCTGCTTTCAACGGCGTTGTCGGCTACAAGGCGAGCCGCGGTCGTTATTCGATGCGGGGCGTCTATCCCTTGGCGAAAAGCCTCGATTCGCTCGGCCCGCTGACACACACCGTGCAGGACGCCGTCTGGGTCGATGCCGCCATGCGCGGCAAGGTCGCGGCTGATGTCCAGCGCGCGTCTCTTGCCGGCCTTTCGCTGGTGGTGCCGGAAACGGTGTTTTTCGATGGTATCGAGGATGGGGTCGCCGCGGCCTTCGAAGAGGCGGTAGACCGTCTTGTTCGCGCTGGTGCTACCGTGCGGCGGCAGTCATTCCCGGTCTTTTCAGAGTTGTTCGACCTGATCAAGGAAAAGGGGGCGCTGGTGACGGCGGAAGCTTTTGCTTTGCATAAGACACGGCTGGAAAGCGCAGATGCCGCGCGCATGGATCCCCGGGTGGTTGCTCGAACACGGCTGGGTGGCAATATGTCCATGCGTGATTACATCGCCATCATCGAGGCGCGCCAACACATGACCGCGGCTTTTGCCGGTATGATTGGCAGGCACGAACTGCTCGTTTCTCCGACGCTGCCGCATGTCGCCGCCAAAGTGGAACCGCTTCTCGGTGATGACGACGCCTTTTTCGCCATGAATGCAAAAACGCTGCGCAACACGCAGATCGGCAATTTCTTCGACCTCTGCGGTGTCTCGATCCCCTGCGGAACCGGTGAGGCGGGCATGCCGGTTGGGTTGCTGCTTTCCGCCCTGCACGGGATGGATGAACATGTTCTCAGCGTGGCGATGGCGGCGGAAGAGATTATTCGCGGCCGATGAAAGGAAAAGGCGGCCTTGTTTGGCCGCCTCAGACCGCTGACAAACCCGTCGATTTTTCGGCGGGTTTTGTTTTTGGGTTGGGTTGAGATTTTTGTTTGGCGTCTGTTTGCTTGGGGGCATGGCGTCAAATTCAGGCTTGAACGCCTCATCCCCAT